>Ga0207707_10000099_pt1 | contig 85950 bp, 69 predicted proteins | sample KBSC83BmetaG_FD_184336 | JGI IMG/M metagenome (GOLD analysis project Ga0207707, IMG submission 184336) | Corn rhizosphere microbial communities from Kellogg Biological Station, Michigan, USA - KBS C8-3B metaG (SPAdes) (version 2) | ecosystem: Host-associated > Plants > Roots > Rhizosphere ... | reverse complement strand
ACGAAGATTGCTGGCCACGACGGGCGAGGTGTGTCCGTGAATCGGAATACGCGGGTTGATCAGGGCCACGCACCCGGCGAAAGATCAAAATCGGCACCCGAATGATCCATCCGCTTCACTGATTCCGGGTTGCGGGATCAACTTGGGACATCGCATCCAACCGGCGAATAGATCAGACATTCCCTAGCGCCAGCTGTCGTGGAAAGTCAGGCCAAGGATGGCCGTTCTGGCGTCAGTCGGCCGACCGACGTCGGCGCTCCCGAGAAATTCCGTGGTTCAGCGAACATGGATGATCGCAAGAACATGGTCGGGGCGGCGGGATTCGAACCCACGACCCCCTGCCCCCCAGGCAGATGCGCTACCAGGCTGCGCTACGCCCCGACCGAACTTACGATCATAGCCGATCGCAAAGCTTCGCGAACAGTCAGGCCATGGACGGCCGTTCTGGTGCTCGCGAGCCAAAGGCGTTGGGCCCCGCCTAACAATCAGCGATGCAGCGATCAGGGATGATCGCAAAAATTTCTATCAGGCCATGGAAGGCCGTTCTGGCGCTCGCGAAACCGAGGAACTGAATCTCGCCAAAGGATTCAGCGACGCAGCGATCAGGGATGATCGCATCAAGGCGTCTTACGCAGCGGATCGCGCAGCAACTGCAACAACTGCTCCAGTTCCAGCCGCATCTGGCGCACGATCTGGTGCGAGATGGACGCTTCCATCCGGCCCTGCTGGCCTTCCAGTCGCGCGCGCGCGCCGGTGATGGTGAAGCCCTGGTCGTACAGCAGCGCGCGGATCTGCCGGATCATCAGCACGTCGTGGCGCTGGTAGTAGCGGCGGTTGCCGCGCCGCTTCACCGGGTTCAGCGCAGGAAATTCCTGCTCCCAGTAACGCAGCACGTGCGGCTTGACCGCGCACAGGTCGCTGACCTCGCCAATCGTGAAATACCGTTTGGCGGGAATCGCGGGAAGTTCGTTATTGTTGCCCTGATCCAGCATGGTTCTCGACTCTCAGTTTCAGCTTCTGTCCGGGGCGAAACGTCACGACGCGGCGGGCGGAAATCGGAATCTCCTCGCCGGTCTTGGGGTTGCGTCCGGGCCGCTGATTCTTGTTGCGCAGGTCGAAGTTGCCGAACCCCGACAACTTCACCGGCTCCCCCCGCTCGAGCGCCTCGCGCAGCACCTCGAAGAAGGCGTCCACGCACTCCCTGGCTTCACGCTTGTTGAGGCCCACGTCGAGAAACAGGCGCTCGGCCATCTCTGCCTTGGTCAGCGTCATGTTCATTCTCTCAGTCTTGCCCCAAATTCGCGTTCCAGCAAATGGACCGCATCGGCCACACTCTGGTCGGCGTCCTCGTCCGTAAGGGTGCGCGAATCGTCTTGCAAAATCAAGCCTATAGCAAGACTCTTTCGACCCGCGCTCAACCCCGGACCTCGAAAACAGTCGAACAGTACCACTTCGTTCAACATTGTTGGCAAACCTGAACGAAGCGTGGCCGCGATCTGCGCCCACTTGACCCCTTCATCCACTTCGATCGCGATGTCACGGCGCAGCGACGGAAAGTGCGTCAGCGTCTGCGCGGCCGGAATGACCCGCTGCCGCAGGGCGTTCAGCCTGACTTCGAAAACATGGGTTTCGGGCAGGTCGAGCTGCCGCTGCAGGGCTGGGTGCAGGGCGCCGATCGCGCCCACCGGATTGCCGTCGCGCAGTACCCGTGCGCCGCGGCCGGGATGCAGCCACGACGGAATCTCGTTCGTATCGAACGACCAGGCTTCCGCCGCAGCGGACAGCGCGAGCACCGATTCGAGATCGCCCCTGAGGTCGTGGAAATCGAGCACGCGCTTCGCTTCGCCCCACTGCTCGGCGTGCGCGCTGCCGCAGGCGGCCGCGGCCAACATTTGGGTTTCTTCCGGCGCTTCGCCGCTCCTGCCCCGCTTCGCGAACACCACGCCCGACTCGAACAAGCGTACCCGAGCCTGCTGCCGGTTGCGGTTGCGCTTCAGCGCTCCAATGAGGCCTGGCAGCAACGACGTGCGCATCACCGCCAGATCGGCCGACAGCGGATTGGCCAGCGGGACGGCGTTTGCGTCGAGTTGCCACGCTTGCAGCAACTTCGGATCCACGAAGGCGTAGCAGATAGCCTCGTGATAATCGCGCGCGGCCAGACCCGCCGCCAACGCGGAAACGGGCACGACGGATTCGTCGTCGCGCGGCGCGGGTGGCGCGCCTGCGGGCAGGCGCGCGGGCACTGCGTCGTAGCCATGGATGCGCGCGACCTCTTCGATCAGGTCTTCCTCGGCGAAGATGTCGAAGCGGCGCGATGGCGGCGTGACGCGCCAGCCGTCGTCCCGCGTGTCGACTGTCATGCCCAACGCGGTCAGGATGCGTTCGACTTCAACGGCCTCGATGGCGATGCCGAGCACCCGCGCGATCCGCGCGCGGCGCAGTGTGATTGTGGCCGGAGGCTTGATGTGTTTCGGCGTCACGGCCTCGATGACTTCGCCGGGCTGGCCGCCTGCAATCTCGATCAGCAATGCCGTCGCGCGTTCCATCGCCGCGCGCGGCAGTTCCGGATCGACGCCGCGCTCGAAACGGTGGGCAGCGTCGGTGGCCAGGCCGAGCTTGCGCGCCCGGCCCATGATCGCGGCGGGACTGAAATGCGCGGCTTCGAGGAACACGTCATGGGTGGCTTCGGTGACGCGCGAATCGAATCCGCCCATCACGCCGGCCACGGCGAGCGGCTTCGCGTTGTCGGCGATCAGCAGGAACGACGGATCGAGCGTGGCCTCGCTGCCATCGAGCAGCTTCAGGGTTTCACCCTTGCGCGCGCGCCGCACGCCGATGCCACCGACGAGCTTCGCTTCATCGAACGCGTGCATCGGCTGCCCGGTTTCCAGCATCACGTAGTTGGTGATGTCCACCACCGCGTTGATCGGCTTGACCCCGGCCGCGCGCAACCGCTGCGCCATCCAGAGCGGCGTTCGCGCCGTCATGTCGATGCCACGCACCGCGCGCCCGAGGTAGCGCGGGCAATCGCCACCAGCTTCGAGGCAGATTTCACGCGGGGCCAGAACGACCGGTTGTACCGGCGATGCCGAAAACGCCTTGGCGTGCGCGCGGAACTCCGCCGCGACCTCAAAGCCCAAGCCCAGCATGCCGAGGCAATCACCGCGGTTGGGCGTCAGTTCGACTTCGATGGACGCGTCGGGTAAGCGGAGATATTCGGCCAGCGGCTTGCCGACGGGCGCATCGCCCGGCAGCTCCATCAAGCCCGACGCATCGGCGTCGATGCCGAGTTCCTTCGCCGAGCACAGCATGCCCTGCGATTCGACGCCGCGCAGCTTCACGGTCTTGATCGTGACACTGTTCGGCAACTTGGCACCCACCGTCGCCAGCGGCGCGACCAAGCCCGCGCGCGCGTTGGGTGCGCCACACACAATCTGCACCTCGCCCGTGCCCATGTCGACGCGGCACACACGCAGCTTGTCGGCATCGGGATGCGGCGTGCACGCAACGATGCGAGCGACCACCACGTCGTCCAGCGAATCGCCAATCGGCGCGACCTCGGCCACCTCCAGCCCGCTCATGGTCAGCCGTCGCACCAGCGTGGCGCTGTCGGCGCGGATGTCCACCAATGAACGCAGCCAATTTTCGGAAAATTTCATGGACTTTGGTTTTGTAGGGCGGGTGACAACCCGCCGGTCGATCAAACGGGATTTGCGAGCAACTTGGCGGGATGCGCTGCGCTTCTCCCGCCCTACATAAACTGCTTCAAAAACCGCACGTCGTTCTCGAAGAACGCGCGCAGATCGGTGACGCCGTAACGCAGCATCGCGAGGCGTTCGACGCCCATGCCGAACGCGAAGCCGGTGTAGCGCTCGGCGTCGATGCCACAATTCCTCAATACATTCGGGTGCACCATGCCGCAGCCCAGCACTTCCAGCCAGCGCGTGCCACCGTCGTCGCGTTGCCAGCGGATGTCCACCTCCGCCGATGGCTCGGTGAACGGGAAATAGCTCGGCCGGAAACGCATCTCGAGCGCTTGCCCGAAGAACGCCGCCACGAAAGCTTCGAGCGTTCCCTTCAAATCCGCAAAGGTGGCCGAATCGTCCACCAGCAGGCCCTCGACCTGGTGGAACATCGGTGAATGGGTCTGATCGGAATCACTGCGGTACACCTTGCCCGGCGCGATGATGCGGACCGGCGGTTGCTCGCCGCGCATCGCGCGGATCTGCACCGGGGAGGTGTGCGTTCGCAGCAGCCTTCCATCGCCGAAATAGAATGTGTCGTGCATCGCGCGCGCCGGATGGTGCGCGGGGAAATTCAGTGCCTCGAAGTTGTGCCAGTCGTCCTCGATTTCGGGGCCTTCGGCAACGGAATAGCCAAGCTGCGCGAAGATCGCCTCGATGCGCTCGCGGGTGCGGGTGAGCGGATGGATCGTACCGCGCTCGCCTTCGCGTCCGGGCTGGGTGACGTCGATGCTTTCCGACGCAAGCCGCTGTTCCAGCGCCGCGCCTTCCAGTGCCTGCTTGCGCGCGGCGATCGCGGCGGAGATTTTCTCCTTCGCGGCGTTGACTTCGGCACCGCGCGTCTTGCGTTCATCCGGCGACAGCTTGCCGAGCGCCTTCAGCTCCGCGGTGATCGCGCCGCTCTTGCCCAGCAACCCAACACGTTGCGCCTCCAGGGCGTCCAGCGTCCCGGCTGCGGCGATCGCGCCCAGCGCTTCATCGGTGCGTTGCCCCAACGTGTCCATCGCAACCCCATGCGCAAAAGAAAAGCGGAGAGAAGGCTTGGGCCTTCTCCCCGCTCGCTTGCATCATAACGTCCGGCGTTCGACGCCGGAACCGTTCGCTCAAGCAGCCAGGCTGGCCTTGGCCTTCTCGGCGATCGCACCAAACGCCGCGATGTCGTGCACGGCCAGATCCGCCAGTACCTTGCGGTCGATGGTGATGCCGGCCTTGTCGAGGCCCGCAATCAGTCGGCTGTAGGACAGCCCGAACTGGCGCGCGGCCGCATTGATGCGGACGATCCACAGCGCGCGGAACTGACGCTTTTTCTGCTTGCGGCCGATGTAGGCGTACTGCTGGGCCTTGGTGACCGCCTGCTTGGCGACGCGATAGACCTTGCGCCGGGCGTTGTAATAGCCCTTGGCGGCCTTCAGGGTTTTCTTGTGACGCGCACGTGCGGTGACGCCACGCTTGACTCGTGCCATGGTCGTCTCTCCTTACGCGTACGGCAGCATGCGTGCGACACGCTTGGTGTCGGACTCATGCACATGGTTGGGGGCGCGCAGGCCGCGTTTGCGCTTGGTCGACTTCTTGGTCAGGATGTGCGACTTGAACGCATGCCCGGCCTTGAACTTGCCGGACGCGGTTTTGCGGAACCGCTTGGCAGCGGCCCGGTTGGTCTTGATCTTTGGCATGTTGCCACTCCGTTTGGTTTTCGTGACTGGCGCGGGCGGCGATCTCTCGATCACGCTTTCCATCCATGCCCTTGCCGGCTTGTTGTGCGGCAACCGATGTTTCTGGTTGCCTGGTTGACCGTCCGACGATCCGCGGCGGACGGGTTGCCCCGCTACTTCTTTTTGGGGCTGATCATCATCGTCATCTGGCGCCCTTCCATGCGCGGAAACTGATCCACCACGCCGGTTTCAGCGATGTCGTTCTGGATGCGCCGGGCCAGTTCGATTCCCAATTCCTGGTGCGACATCTCGCGTCCGCGGAACCGGATGTTGACCTTGACCTTGTCGCCTTCCTCCAGGAACCGCACCATGTTGCGCAGCTTGATGTTGTAGTCCCCGATGTCCGTGGTCGGACGGAACTTCAGTTCCTTGATTTCGATCTGCTTGGATTTCTTGCGCTGCGCCGCGGCCTTCTTCTGCTGCTCGAACTTGAATTTGCCGAAATCCATGATCCGGCACACCGGCGGCTCGGCGGTCGGCTGGATCTCGACCAGATCCAGACCAGCGTCCTCGGCCATCGCCAATGCCTCGTCGCGTTCGAGGATTCCGACCTGCTCGCCATCGGCGCCGATCACCCGCACGCGCGGGACACGGATTTCGTGGTTACGCCGATTGCCTTTGTTTTCGGTAACGATACCGTCTTCTCCTGCTCAAGTTCGCCAGCGATGCCTGGCGTGCATTCCGTCAGCGCGGGCCGGCTTCGACCTGCAAACGCTCGATGAAGGCTTGCAGCGGCAACTGCCCCAAGTCTTCCCCTGAACGTGTACGCACGGAGACGGTGCCCTTCTCCTTCTCGCGATCGCCGATCACGAGCAGCCAAGGCACCTTTTGCAATGTATGCTCGCGGATTTTATAGCCAATTTTCTCGTTGCGCAAATCGGCCGCGGCCCGGAACCCGGATCCACTCAACTGGTCGGCCACCTGTTGCGCGTAATCGGCCTGCCCGTCGGTGATGTTCAGCACTACCGCCTGCACCGGCGCCAGCCAGGTGGGGAAGTTGCCGGCATGGTGCTCGATCAGGATGCCCAGGAACCGCTCCATCGAGCCCACGATGGCCCGGTGCAGCATCACCGGTACGTGGCGCTGGGAATCCTCGCCCACGTACTCGGCGCCCAACCGGCCCGGCATCGAGAAATCAACCTGCATGGTGCCGAGTTGCCAGTCGCGGCCGATCGCGTCGCGCAGGTGGTATTCGATCTTGGGACCATAGAAGGCGCCCTCACCCGGAAGCTCCCTCCACTCGGCGCCGGCCGTCCGCAACGCCGAACGCAGGGCACCCTCGGCCTTGTTCCAGACGGCGTCGTCGCCAATCCGGGCGTCGGGCCGGAGCGCCAGCATCAATTCCACATCCTTGAAGCCGAAATCTTCGTACACCTTCAGCGCCTGCCGGTGGAAATCCACCACCTCGGATTCGATTTGGTCCTCGGTGCAGAAAATGTGTCCGTCATCCTGGGTGAAGCTGCGCACCCGCAGCAGCCCGTGCAGCGCGCCCGAAGGTTCGTTGCGTGTGCACGATCCGAACTCGCCGTAGCGGATCGGCAGGTCGCGGTAGCTGTGCAGGCCATCGTTGTAGATCTGCACGTGGCCGGGGCAATTCATGGGCTTCACCGCGTAGGTACGCTTCTCCGACTCGGTAAAGAACATGTTGTTCTTGTAGTTGTCCCAGTGGCCGGATTTCTTCCACAGGGAAACATCAAGGATCGACGGGCACTTGACCTCCTGATACCCGGAATCGCGATAGACGCGCCGCATGTATTGCTCGACCTGCTGCCACAGCGTCCAACCCTTGGCGTGCCAGAAGGCCATGCCGGGGGCTTCCTCCTGCATGTGGAACAGGTCGAGCTGCCTGCCGAGCTTGCGGTGGTCGCGCTTTTCGGCCTCCTCGATGCGCGTGAGGTAGGCTTTCAGGTCCTTGTCGTTCAGCCACGCGGTGCCATAGATGCGTGACAACATCGCGTTGTCGGAATCGCCGCGCCAGTACGCGCCGGCGGTCTTCATCAGCTTGAACGACTTCAGCCGCCCCGTATCCGGCACGTGCGGTCCGCGGCACAGATCGGTGAACTCGCCCTGCGAATACAGGGACAGTTCCTCGTTGGCCGGAATCGATTCGATGATCTCGGCCTTGTAGTTCTCGCCGATGCCGCGGAAGAACTTCACCGCATCATCGCGTGATTGCACGCCACGCGAGAGCGGCAGGGATTCCTTCGCGATCTTGCGCATTTCTTCTTCGATCGCGGGCAAGTCCTCGGGCTTGAATGGTTCGCCCTTCGGCGCGAAGTCGTAATAGAAACCGTCCTCGATCACCGGTCCGATGGTCACCTGCGTACCTGGATAAAGCCGCTGCACCGCCTGTGCCAGCAAATGCGCGGTGGAGTGGCGGATGACCTCCAGCGCTTCGGGCGATTTCTCGGTGACGATCTCGACGCGCGCGTCATGGTCGATCGTGCGCGAGAGGTCCACCAGCTTGCCGTCGACCTTGCCGGCCAGTGCGGCCTTGGCAAGGCCGGCGCCGATGGACGCGGCGACATCGCGCACGCTGGGCGGCGCGTCGAAGGATTTGGTGCTGTTGTCGGGAAGCGTAATGGTAATCATGGGTCAAAAGGACGGGATTGAAAATCGAGAATCGGAAACCGGCACAGGAACCGGAACGCGTAACAACCTCATCGTCATTCCGGACGCTGCGAAGCAGCGATCTGGAACCCAGCTACCTTGTTTTTACGCCGAAAGTCACTGGGTTCCGGGTTCCGCCGCGATGAAGCCGCGGCGGCCCCGGAATGACGATTCATAAATTTCTGGCAACCCGGATCGCAGGCATAAAAAAAGACGCGCGTGGCGTCCCTCATGGAGCCGCGCACGGGTCGGATTAGAAGATCGTAGTTTCCATGTGGCACACTCGGCTGGCAGTTGCCTGCGAGCCACCCGTGTCAGTACCAAGCAAAGTTAGTGCAGGGCCGGCGCCGCGTCAACGCGCGGGCAAGGGAAATGCGGGAAGCATCAAGCTGATGCTTCCCGCAGGATGCAGCTATGGTTTTCCCGGGCCCTTCGCGCGCACGGCCTTCACTTGGTCGGCCGTGACCAGCTTGCCCTGGTTGCCCCACGATGTGCGTTCGTGGTTGGCGATGTCGGCGACATCGTGATCGTTCAACACTGAACCGAAGCCAGGCATCGCGCTCGGATAGGTCGTACCTCCGATGGTCCGCCCGTGGGCGCCATGCAGGATCGTGTCGATCTGTTCGGTCGGGTCCGGATTCAGGACCACCGGATCCTCCTTGAGCGGCGGGAACGCACCGGGCAATCCCATGCCGGTGCCCTGGTGGCAGGCCGCGCAGGTGCTGGCGTACTTCGATGCACCGTTCGCGGGATCGAACTTGTAAGGACCAGCAGGCGCGGAGGCGTTGGGCGGCGTGCCCATGGCCGGTGCCACGGTGGTCGCGACGGCCGGAGTCTTCGCTGCGGCGATCGGTGGTTTCTTCGCAGCGATCGCGGCGGCATCACCCACCTGCAGCACGCCCTGCGCGCCAATGATGGCGTGCGCCATGTCGTGGTCGACAAACACGTAATTGCCGGGCTCGTCCAGCGTGATATCGAAAATCGCGCCGGCGCCCGGCCCGACGCTGTAAGTGGAAACGCCGCTGATCGCATCGGCAGCGTCGCCGCCGGGATAGACCTTGTCGAAGATGCCGCCGATCACATGGAACGAACTCCACAGGTCCGGGCCGGCGTTGACGAAATAGATGCGCACGAGAGCGCCCGGTGTGGCCGGCAGCGGATGATCCTTGTACTGGAACGCGACACCGTTGAAGACCACTTCATCCGGCCGCTCGTCCTTCATCTTCTGGAAGTCGGGGCCCATCAGGTTTCCCGAGATTTGTTGCGTGTACCACTCGCTCTGCACGATCACGTAGCTTTCGGCCGCGGGCGGCAGCGGGGTCGCCGGGTCGACGATGATCGCGCCGTACATGCCGTTGCCGATGTGCAGCAGCACCGGTGGGGTGCCGCAGTGGTACAGGAACGCGCCCGGCACCTTGGCGACGAAGGAATAGGTCATCGATTCGCCGGGCTTCAGTTCCGCGTAGTGCAGGTTGGGCGGCGTGATCGCCGAATGGAAATCCAGCGAATGCTCCATCGTGCCCTTGTTGGTGTACGTGACGTTGACCGTCTGCCCCTGGCGCACGTGGATTACCGGTCCCGGCACGCTTTTGCCGAAGGTCCATGCCTGGTAATCGACACCGCTGGCGATCGAGACCGTGTCGTCGGTCGATGCGATATGCACATCCACGCTGTCGCCGGGCGCAAGCGGCGGCAGACTCGCGTCATGCGCCCTCTCGACGGGTTTGGTGGAAGCCAGCGACAGCGGTGACACCGCGGCGGCGGCGGCGGCGGGCGTCGGCGGGCGCACGTTCAAGCTGCTGTGCAGCCCGGCAACCAGGAAGAACACCAGCAGCGCGATGCCGAACAGGGCCGGCCCCTGCACCCGCCACGACACCGGATGCACCTTGGCCGGCGCCACGTCGGTGCGCCATTCGGCAATCCACCGCCAGCCCGGCCAGCCCCGCTCGATGTAGTAGTCGAGGCTGTACGGACTCGGACCCGAACGGCTGTTGATCACGATCAACGCGATGAACACCAGCACGTAGATGATGCCGGCCCCCATGTTGGTGGCGCCCACCGTGTACGGGCCGCCGAAGCCTTCGGCGGTGCTCCAGACCAGCAGGCTGAACAACGCGCCCAGTACGTACACCGTCTTGCGCGCGAAGCCCAGCACCAGCGCCAGCGCCAGCAAGGTTTCGATGATTCGGGTAACCCACACGAACAGGTCGGCGTGCGGCGTGACCAGATTGATCCAGAAGTTGAACCACCATGCCGACCAGCCGGATTGCCCTTGTGCGGCGTTGTGCAAATAACCGACGTAGTGGACCGCGAATTCCGACGTCCACGTGAATGCGGCGTTGGCCACCCAGATCAGGCCGAAGGCCACCCGCAGTGCGGTTCTCGCCATCGCCGGCCACGCTTCTGGAAACGGTTCGCGCGTGTGTTCCTGGGACATGCGGTGTTCTCCTCGATGACTCGTGCAGGGATGACGCGGGTCGCAGTGCAATGCCAAAGCGGATTGTCGAGGTCGTGCCCGGCGTTCAGCTCCCAATGCTGGCACGATTCGCCGCGACATTGCTGATGTATGCCGAGCGCGAATGGCCCGTATCGTAAGCGATTGGTGAAGGCCACGCCATGTTGCGGCGCATTGAGCGCCATCGCGGATCACGCTATAGTGCGCGGCTCGCGCAGTGGCGCGCGGGCAGTTAGCTCAGCGGTAGAGCACTACCTTGACATGGTAGGGGTCACAGGTTCGATCCCTGTACTGCCCACCAACCTTGACGACGTCGAATCAAGCCGGGCCTGCCGCCCGGCTTTTCGCGCACGAGTGTCTTGGATTTGTACCCGGATCCCGGCGCGCGCCTCACATCGAACGCACGACCAGCACCTTCCCCGGATTCATGATGTCCAGCGGATCGAGCGCGGCCTTGATCTTGTGCATCAGCGCCATCTCGACGGGATCCTTGTAACGCGGCAGCACGTCGCGCTTCAACTGGCCGATGCCGTGCTCGGCGCTGATCGATCCTCCGACCACATGCACGCGGTGGTGCACCAGCGCGTACACGTCGTCCTGGCGCGCGAGCAGTTTCTCTTCCGTCCAGCCTTCGCCGGGCGCGACGTTGTAATGAAGATTCCCGTCGCCGAGGTGTCCGAAGATCACGTGGCGGATGCCCGGGAATGTCGCCCGCAACGCCGCGTTGGTGCCCCGCACGAATTCGGCCATCCGCGAAACCGGAATCGACACATCGTGCTTGATGCTTTTGCCGGTTTCCTTTTCCGCCATCGGAATGCTTTCGCGGAGGTGCCACAGCGCGTGGCTTTGCGCGAGCGATCCGGCGATCACTGCGTCCTTTACCAGCCCGGCTTCGATCGCCTCGCCCACCACGACTTCGAAACGTTCGCGGGCATGCGCTTCGGATTCGCTGTCCGATACTTCCAGCAACACGTACCACGGCAGCACGGCGGAGGGTCCGTCGAATGGCAGCCGCTGTTGCGGAAAACACTTCACGACCAGTTGCAGGCAATCGCCGGCCATCAGTTCGAAGCCGGTCAGCGAGGCGCCGAGTCCCGAACGTGCGCGATTCAGCACGCCCACCGCCGCCTCGATGGATTCCACGGCGATCAAAGCGGTGCAACGCGCCGCGGGCAACGGATGCAACTTCAGCGTGGCCGCGGTGATCACGCCCAGGGTGCCTTCGCTGCCGATGAAAAGATCGCGCAGGTCGTAACCGGTGTTGTCCTTGCGTAGTCCGCGCAGCCCGTGCGAGATATCGCCCTGTGCCGTGACGACTTCCAGCCCCAGCGTCAGGTCGCGCGCACTGCCGTAGCGCAATACTTGCGTGCCTCCCGCGTTGGTCGCGAGATTGCCGCCGATGGTGCAACTGCCCTCGGCCGCAAGGCTCAGCGGAAACAGGCGCCCGGCGTCCCGCGCGGCCTGCTGCACCGTCTGCAGGATGCAGCCGGCTTCGACTTCCATGGTGTCGTTGTCGGTGTCGATACCGCGGATGCGGTTCATGCGCTGCAGCGACAGGATCACCGCACGACCCGAATGGTCCGGCGTCGCGCCGCCGCAAAGCCCCGTATTGCCACCCTGCGGCACGATCGGGATATTCGCTTGCGCGCACAGACGCACGACCGCCGCGACTTCTTCGGTGGAGCCCGGTCGCAACACGGCGAGCGCGCGGCCGTGGTAGCGCTCGCGCCAGTCCGTCTCGTACGCCTGCGCGTCCGCGCCGGTCAATACCTGCGCGGGACCGACCGCCGCACGCAAAGCATCGAGATGATCCATGAGACCAAGCCTGTGCCGCAGGAATCAGAACTGCGAGTGTAATCGCGACATGTCCGCGCGCGACGCTCAGGAACCCAGCGCCGCGACGCCGGATGCTTTCGCAACCTCCGGCTCGCGCACGCGCAGCACGCACAGACCGGCGATGACGAGGCTGATGCCACCCAACACCAGCGCGTACAGCGGCTGGCCATGGAAGAACCATTTCAGCAGCACACCCAACACGCTGGCGGCCAGCAGTTGCGGGATCACGATAAAGAAATTGAAGATGCCCATGTACACCCCCATCTTCGCGGCCGGCAGATTGTCCGATAACAGCGCGTAAGGCAGCGACAGGATCGAGGCCCACGCGAACCCCACCCCGACCATCGACAGCAGTAGCCAGTGCGGATCGCGGATCAGCGCGAAGGAGATCAATCCGGCGCCGCCCAATGCCACGTTCACGAGATGGCTGACGCGCAGACCCCAAGCGCGCGCCATCCACGGAATCACGATTGCCGCCAGCGCGGCGAAGCCGTTGTACGCGGCGAACAGCACGCCCACCCAGTTGGCGCCCGCATTGTAGGCAACAGAATGCGGATCGCTGGTGCCGAACTGGATCTGGGTCACCGCCGGGGTGGTGTAGATCCACATCGCGAACAGCGCGAACCACGAGAAAAATTGCACCCACGCGAGCCGCCGCATCGCTTCGGGCATGCCGTACAGGTCCGCCATCACCTGGTGCAGCGTGCCGCCACCGCGCGCGAACGACAGCCACGCGAACAGCAGTCCCGCCGCGATCAGCATTCCGGCCAGCAGGTACAAATCGCGCATCAATGAAAAGCGCACGATCACGATCAGCAGCAACACGCCGATTGCGCCCAGCAGCAGGCCGAAGCGCCAGGCGCGTTTCATGTCCCTGGGCGCGACTTCCGCGTGCTCCTCGAATGCCTGAAGTGTTTCCGGCGGATATTCACGTGTCGTCACGATGGTCCACAGCACCGAAGCCAGCAACACCACGCCGCCAGCGTAGAACGCGTACTTCACGGTATCGGGGATGGCGCCTTCGGGCGCAGTGTTCGCCACGCCGGCATGCGCCAGCAGGTAAGGCAGCATCGACGCCACCACCGCACCGATGCCGATGAAGAAGCTCTGCATCGCATAGCCTTTCGCACGCTGCTGCGTCGGCAACTGGTCGCCGACGAAGGCGCGGAAGGGTTCCATCGCGATATTGAACGACGCATCCATCACCCACAACAGGCCCGCTGCGATCCACAGCAGCGGCGCGTCCGGCATCGCGAACAATGCCGACGTCGCCAGCACCGCGCCGATCAGGAAATACGGACGACGACGGCCAAGCCGGCCCCACGTTCGATCGGACCAATGGCCGATCAACGGCTGCACGATCAATCCCGTCAGCGGGGCGGCGATCCACAGCGCGGGGATGTCGCCCACGCTGGCATCCAGCGTCTGGAAAATCCGGCTGACATTGGCGTTCTGCAGCGCGAACCCGAACTGGATGCCGAGGAATCCGAAACACATGTTCCAGATCTGCCAGAACGACAGCGCGGGCTTGCCGCTCATGGTTTCGTGGCGTTTCCAGCAAGCGGCGCGATATGCAGCGCGCCGATTTTCGCATCGTTCAGCGGGCCGCTGCTGCCGCCCGTGCCGCCGGTGTAGTGCGCGAAATTCGCAAGATCACTCATGTTGAAACCCTGCTCCAGCGCGAACGTGCAACGCGCCCCGGCTTTCGCGTGGAACGTCGCGAAGGTGGAAAGTTGTTCGGCGACGCTGTGCGGCATCACCACGGGAACGACTTGTTTCGGAGAGCCCTCGCAGGCAACCGCAAGCCTTTTCACCGCCGCCGTGACGCCGGTGTTGATCGGGCCGTGGTTGTTGGCATAGTCCAACCAGGCGCGGAAACTCCCACCTGCGGGCGTCGTCCACGAGCGCGGCCACGCACCCGTGACGCGCACCTCGTCGCCCACGCATGTTTCAAGGCCGGGCAGCGACTCGATGCCATGTGTGTCGATGTATGTCAGGCGGAGACAGCGACGCGCAGAGGATCCTGGCAACGTCCAGGTTGTTCCGGCTTTCCCGAATCGCCTGCCATCGACATACAGCATGTGGCCCTTGCCGTCCGCGTGCACGCGCCATGTGTCGCCGTCGCGCACCACGCGCGGAGCAGACGGTGTGGCAGGCGCATACATCGGCGCGTCGGTGCGCAATGGCAATGCTGGAACATCGATTGCCTTCAAGATGACAGCGGTGTTCTTTCCTTCATGCTCGATTCGGTCCGCGACCAGCAAATTGCCGCTGACATGCTGCGGACGCTTCAGCGTGATCGTTCGATCCGGCAGTTGCAGCATGATCGCGTCGCGCTTGCCGAACAGCATTGGCACCAGCGATGCCGGCAGCTTGGGTTCGATCTTGCCGTCGGCCGTCAACCCGAACACACCCTCCGTCACCATGTCGAGGTAACCCGCCACCGACCACAACTGGCGCTTCGAATCCACCACCGGGCCGCTGAGCTTGCCGTCATCGACGTGCGTCGCCTGCGTGGCCAGGTCGTAATTCTCCATGTTGGAACCGGACAGCGCCACGCCGCGCATGATCGATTCGATCTCGAACGCGATCAGCCTTGGATCATCCACTTGGCGTGCCGCACGCAACGCGTAGGCGCTGACGAACGGCCAGATCGCGCGGTTGTGGTAGATTGGCTGGCCGGCGCGCTCGGGCCAGATCACGGGACTACCAGCCGGCCATGCGGGATAGTGCGACAGCGACGCGCGCGCGCGTTCGGCGTCGGCGACGCCGCTGGTGATCGCCAGCGACAGGCCCAGAAGGTCGTAGGCTTCCACTGGCAGCCCGTCGCCGCCGATGTAGCTCATGTACATGCCGCGATCGGGCCGCCAGAAATGCACATTGATCGCCGTCTTCAGTGCGTCCGCTTGTGCCGCGTATCGCTTCGCGCGGTCGTCGCCACGTTGCGCCGCCATGCGCGCGGCCACCCGCAGCGCTTCGTAGTGCAACACGTTGGTGGACAGCGCGAACGACTGGCCGATGAACACCACGTTGTCCTTCGTCCATTCCGGATAGGTTTGCTCGCGCCAGTCGAGGAACGAAGTCTCGCCGCGATACAAGCCCATGCGCGCATCGAAGGCGTATTCGCGGTCCTGCGTCAGCGTGTCATTGAGCGCCTGCCACGCCTTGTCGCCGAACGTCTTGTCATCGAGCAGGTGGCGTGCGCCGAGGAACCATACGACCCGGTCGGTGCTGATCGGCCAGCTTCCGCCCGAGCCGGTGTCCTGCATCGGGTACAAGCCCTGCGGCGCGTCTTTCGCACGTACGCCGGACAACTTGAACAACAGGCCGTTGCGTGAACGCGCCGGGTCGAACCGCCACAAACCCAAATCAACCGAATAGGAAAGATCGCGCGTCCATACGTACGGCCACTTCTCGCCGGTTTCGAAGCAATGGCACGGAATCGGCTGACCATGATCGAACGCGCCGTCACGGATGGCACTCACCGAATCCAGTTTCAGGTCGTCCTGGGCCATCGCGAACAAGCCGTCGAATAACACGCTGGCAGTTTGGACGGCGCGCGGTTGCGCCGGAATCGCGCGCTCGCCGAACGTACCGCGCAATGCGTAAGTACCCTCGGCCCCCGATTGCATCACCGCCGCCCGACCCTGCCATTCAATGCGGTCGTTTCCGAGCGTTGGGGCACCCGCCGCCACGCAAAGTGCCGGCACCAACGCGCAAGCCATCGCCGCGGCCGGGACGAGCAGCCTCCGCAGCCTGTGCGATTCACGAATGCGACGCGCCGCCATCAATGCAACTCCACCACGGCCAGGCCCTGCGGCGGAATGTCCAGACTCAAGCGGCCGTCATGCATCGCGAGCTGCTGCGGCGCGGCCATGTTGCCGGCCGCCCGCAACTGTTCGATCTGTTCGCGGCTCGGGAATGCCGGGCGGCCCATCTTATCGAACAGCCCAACCGCATTGCCGTGATGCTCGTCCAGCCGCCACACCGTGGCGGTGGTGCTTTTCGCCAGATGCGACACGTCCACGTCGAAATGCTTCACTGCACCTTTGGGCTCACCCGGCGTGTATGTGGCGCCATCACCGACCGGAGGCGCGTAGTTCCACAGTGCCAGCACCAGCGTGCCATCGGCGCGGCGGGTTGCGAGTGCACTGTCGGACTTCAACGGCAGCCGCACGTCACCCAGCTTGTGCAGCATCGCGAATGCGTTGAACGCGGGTTTGTCGATGCGATCCTCCGCGATCAGCCCGAAGCCACCGTAGAACGGCGTGCGCACGACGCCCTGCTCCTCGAACACGTCGGAGAACGTCCAGTAGCTCATCATCGAAATCTTGCCGGCGCATTCACGGATCGTGTTGGCCATCCACGGTCCCATGAACACGGTATCGGTGACGTTGGGAAGATTGGCATAGGAAGCGTTGTACTCGCTGAAGACCAGCGGCAGCTTCGGATACGGTGAGGCCAGGATTTCCCTGTGCACCTTGTCGACCGCCTTGCACACCATGTCGGCGCGCGAGACCGGCCTGTTGTCGTGGAACACGTTTTGCGACGTGTCGTCGCCGTACACGTGGCTGCTGACGAAGTCCACGGGAACGCCTGTCTTGTGCACGTGCTCCAGGAACGCGGGAACCCACGCCGCCTGGGCCGTCGCGGGACCACCCACGCGGATGCGCGGGCTCACGCCTTTCAGCGCGCGCACCGTGTGGTCGTAGAGCTCGAAATAGGTGGACTGCGCGGGCTTGCCGCCCCAGAAGTCGATATTGGGTTCGTTCCAGACCTCGAAATACCAGCTCGCCACCTCGTCGATGCCGTAGCGCTCGACGAGGTGCTGCGCGAACGCCTTGATCATTGCGTCCCATTCGACGTAACTCTTCGGTGCCATCACGTTGGGCCGGTACCAGAACGAATGATGCTTGGAGGGATCGGAACTCAAGGCCTCCGGCATGAAGCCCAGTTCGATGAACGGTTTGACCCCGTGCGCCAGCAGGCCGTCGTAAACCTGGTCGACGTAGGAAAAGTTGTAGGCAATCTTGCCGTCCTTGTCGCGAGTCACCAGGCCGACATCGTCGTCGAAGATGCCGTGGAAGCGCACGTATTCGAAGCCGGTGGCGGCGTGCACCGTGTCGAGATCCTTTCGGTAATCGTCGCGCAACGACAGCACCGCGCGGCCTGAACCGAACATCTGCTCCCAGAAGTGCGGGAACGGCGTGCCTTGGGCGGTGGCATCCATTTGCAAACGGAAGCTTTCATGGCCGGATGCGGCGGCGGCAAACCCGGAGGTGGCAAGCAGCGCCAGCGCCGCCACGCACAACACGAATTGCTTTGCAAATCTCGGAATATTCATGCCCAATCCCCGCTGGCGACATTGCTGTAAACGTTTACATCCACGCCGAGTCTGCCGCGGTTCCGCGCGCACGTCCAGCACGAACGCCGGAACGCGAAGCTCCACGTCTGTCCGTCAACGATTGGCCCCGTGCAACGTCAGATTCCGCGCTGCGCCAGCATCGAGCTTGAGTTCGGTGAAGGCGCCATAGCGATCGTGCCCCGTGGTCCAGCCTGGGCCAACCGCCGACTCCAGCGCGGGTTCGGTGGCGTAGCGTGCCAATCCCGCGTCCCTGGTGATGATCGCGGTGGCGGCAATGCCGTGCACCTTCACCAGCCAGCGCCGCAGCGCAGGTTGGTAGCTGCCGACGGGCGCCTCGGCGCGGAATGTCACGTCGCTGCCGCGGCGCTGCACCGCAAGACGCTGCAGGAAATACGCGCCATGCTCGTACGCGTAGGTTGCGCCGTCGTCGTCGTAATAGTCGAAGTGCGTGGCGTGATCCGACGGAAACACCTGCACCGTCACGGTCGTGATCGGATGCTGGCCGACGTAATCCATCACCGGCTGCATCGGAATGATCGCGCCGTCACGGATGAACAGCGGGGTGTCACGCCAGGTTTTCGCGTCGACGGAAACGTCGATGGTTTGCCCGCCCGCGTACGACTTGCCGTTGAACCAGTCGGTCCATTTTCCAACCGGAAGATAGATGCGCTTCGAAGTCTGGCCCTGCTCGACCACCGGCGACACCAGCAGCCATTGCCCGAACAGCCATGCATCGACGTCGTTGCGCACCTTGGGATCGTTCGGCCAGTCGAACGTCAGCGGCCGCACCAGCCCGACGCCGTTCGCGTAATCGGAATACTGGTACGCGTAGATGTAGGGAATCAGCGCATAACGCAGGCGGATCGCATCGGCTGCAGCGGCTTCGGCGACCGAACCGTAGCGCCATGGCTGGCGCTTTTCATTGAAGGTGCCGTGCACGCGGAAGATCGGCGTGAACGCGCCGAACTCGATCCAGCGCGCGTAATTCTCGTCGGACGGATGGCCGTTGAAGCCGCCGCCGTCCATGCCCCATTTCGCTTCGCCGACTTCGATCGCACCCAGCATGCGCGTGCGCTGCGCGGCCATGCTCGCGAAGCCGGTGTCGATGTCGCCCGACCACATGCCGTACGCGTAGCGCTGCGAGCCCAGCCAGAAGGTGCGGTTGATCGACCACACGCGCTGGTCGCTCACCGCGCGCTGCGCGTCGTACAACGCCCGCTGCATGTTGAGGAACTGCGTGTTCGACGTGAGCGCGCCATCCTTGCCGTACACGTCGGCTTCGTCGTTCCACCAGCCGACGATGCCCTTGTCGAACCCGTACTTCATCGCAAGATCGGCAAACCAGTGCCGGGCTTCGGGCTTGTCGAAATCGACATCCTTGGCCTGCTTGTGCGAGAAGTATTCCGGATAGGCCTGCTCGCCTGGAATCCACAGGTCATGCGCGGTGGCGTGGTCGCCCTCGGCCGTGCCGAGGAGAAGGCGCGGCTTCATGATGCCGGTCAGGTGCACGCCTTCGGCGCCGAGCATTCTCGCGAGCTTGCCGCTGGGGCCGTCGGGGAATTTTTCGGGATTCCAGCGGAACTCGCCGTAGTCGCCCTCCCCCCACGCCTTCCAATCGAAATCGAGGGTGAAGTTGTCGATGGGGATGTGCTTGGCGCGGTAGGTCTTGACGATGTCCAGAAGTTCCTTCTGGTCGATGCCCCACTGGCTGTTGGTGAAGCCCATTGCCCATTTTGGAAACAGCGGCGCGGGTCCGCTGAGCTTCGCAAGCTCTCCGAAGATCTCCGCAGGCGTGCCGACCAGGAGGTAGTAATTGGCGTCGGGACGCTTGAAGTTGTCGACGGTAACGCTGCCCTTGGCGAGATCGAATTCCGCGCCGTCGCAATCAACGAGCACGCCATAACCCGTGGTGCTCCACACGAACGGCGCGCCGGCATGTCCTTGCTTTCCCGCGTGCGCGACCTGCTTGCCCTTGCGCAGCAGGCCGGCCGTGACCGGCTGGTTCGCTTCGAATCCGCCGATGCCGTACAGCGCATCGCTGGCCGCGTGCTCGAACACGATGCGGCCCGACGCCAGGGCCATGACCTCCGACTGCCGCAGCAGCGCGCGTCCTTGCGGGTCGGTGACCGTCAACGTCGCGGACTCCGGGTCCCAGTCCACGACCATCCGTTTCGAGCGCAACGTGACCGCGCCGCCGTGACGCGAAACTTCGGGTTTGAACGCCGCCGCCGGCGCGCGCTGCGGGTCCATCACCAAACTCGACAGCGTGGTGTTGCCCATCGGCACATAATGCACGCGCAGCACACCGGGCGCCGTCATCTGCACCGAAATCGTTCCGTCGTCCTGTGCAAGCTCGAAGCCTTGTGCGCCGACGCTGCGCATTTCCAGCGTGACGGATGCAGTGGCGGTCACGGCGTAGCCGGCCAGTAACAAAACCATCAGTGCATGCACGCGAATTTTTGCAATCATCGATATTTTCCCTTGTCACTGAAGCACGACGTGAAACTTTTGCTCGTCATCCCGGACGCCGCGCAGGGGCGATCCGCCCGCAAACAGCGCGGGCGGCCCCGGAATGACGACAAAGAAAGAAACACCCGGATGCCGCACATGCGTCCTGATTGATCGTTCATTGCACGATCGCGCTGCCATATGGCGGCAGCATCAGACGACCGTCGGTGATCTTCGTATCCGCACGGCTGCGCTCGAGCAACGAATGGAAACGCTGCGAAGGCAGCGCAATCGCTTGCGATTTGCCGGAAAGGTTGTGCAGGACCAGCACGTCGCCGTGCGCGTCGTCCAGTTCCCACGCGGCGACTTGCATATCCGCGCCGCGCCAAGCGCGCGCCTGTCCGTCGCGCAGCGCGGGTACGTCACGCCGCCAGCCGATCAGCATGCGGTACCAGTTGAGCAATGATGCGGGATCTTTTTGCTCCGCTTCCACGGAAACGTCCGGGCCATCACCCGCCGTCCAGCCTTCCCAGGTCGGCTCGCCCGCGCCGTGGCCGGCGCGATACCAGCGCATCGGTTCGCGCAGATGCGGGTCGGGTTTTTGCCCGCGCATCCCGAGTTCCTCGCCGTAATAGACGAACGGGTGGCCAGGCAGTGTCAGCAACATCGCGGCCGCGATGCGCATGTGATCCGGATTGCCGTCGAGCTGGCTCATCACCCGTTCGGTGTCGTGGTTGGACAGCAGCGGCGCGTCGTCGAATCGGCCGTTCGCGGCGGCGCGATAGGCCCCTTCGATGCGCGCCAGCGTGGCGCCGATGTCGCGATCGCGCTCCTGCCTGGCACTGTCGATCAGCCGCTCGGCCAGTGGGAAATCGAATGTCGCATCCAGCGCACCCATCCATGGCGCGAGGTCAGCCGGATTCTGTTGCCACACTTCGCCCACCAGCCATGCGTGCGGATGGACCGCATCGATGCCCTGGTGGAACCCACGCCACCATTCGAGATTCTTCTTGAGCGCAAGCGGATTGCCCCAATCGGTTTCGAAGTCGAGATAGACATGCTGCGCGGCGTCGAGGCGAAAACCGTCCACGCCCTTTTTCAACCAGAACCTGCCGATGTCGATCACTTCCTTGCGCACGGCCGGATCGTCGTAATTCAGATCGGGCATTGCGTCCGTGAATACGCCGAGGTAATTTTGCCCATCCGGCAGCGCGTGCCACGCGAAGCCGCCAGTCGCGCTGATCGCCTTGAGATCGGCGGAAGGCGTCGCCCACGTGTACCAGTCGTGGTACTTGCTGTGCGGATCGCGCGCGGCCAGGAACCACGGATGCCGGTTGCTGGTGTGGTTGGCCACCAGATCCATCACGACCTTGATGCCGCGCTTGTGGGCCTCGCGCACCAGCCGCTCGAAGTCCGCCATCGTCCCGTACTGCGGATTGATCGCGCGGTAGTCGGTGATGTCGTAGCCGTGGTAGCTGGGCGACGGATTGATCGGCATCAGCCAGATGCCGCTGACGCCCAGTGATTGCAGGTAATCGAGCTTGGCGATGACGCCGCCCAGATCGCCGATGCCATCGCCATTGGTGTCGTACCAACTGCGCACGAAGATTTCGTAATACACATCGGACGCGGTCTTTTGGGCCGACTGCACTGGCATCGCCGCGGAACCGCTGGCCATCCACGCCAGCGCAACCAGCAGCGCGGCGATGCAGCGAACATGCTTCCTCACAATGCACCCCGCGCGACTTCGGGCGCCGGCTCGGGCGCTGCAGGCGCGCAGGTTCTCGCAACGAAATCATCGTGCGCCGGCAGCCGCTCGACTGCGCGCGCGACCAAGATCCGAATGTCGGAGAGGAAGGCCTGCAATTTCGATTCCTCCAAGTCGTCGGCCAGCGGCTGGTAATGTGCGGGCGCGATCCGCTGGCCCAGCATCACCTGCAACCAGCCCGTCTCGGTGAACAGCTCGTCGGCTTCGCGGAAGATCAAGCCGGTGCGGCGGAACAGTTCGATCCGGCGCGCGAGGGCGTCTGGCACGTCCATTGCCGCGCACTGCCGCCAGAACGGCGTGTCGTCGCGCTCGGTGGCCTTGTAGTGCAGGATCAGGAAATCGCGCACGCGCTCGTATTCGAAACGCGTCTGGCGGTTGTATTGATCGACCAACATCGGATCGCAATGCCGGTTCGGGAACATCCCGAGGAAGCGCGCGATCCCCGACTGCACGAGATGGATGCTGGTCGATTCCAGCGGCTCCATGAAACCGGCGGCCAGGCCCAGCGCGAGGCAATTACGGCTCCATTGGAGCCTGCGCATCCCCGTGACGAAGCGCAGCGGGCGCGGATCTTCCAGCGGTTCACCGTCGAGGTTCGCGAGCAACTGTGCGGCGGCTTCATCGTCACTGATCAGGCTGCTGCAATACACATGACCATTGCCGGTGCGGTGCTGCAGCGCGATCCGCCACTGCCAGCCGGCCGTGCGCGCGAACGCCTGCGTGTAGGGCCGCATGGGCGAGCTGCGCGCGCTGGCCACGGCAAGTGCGCGGTCGCACGGCAGCCAGTGCTGCCAGTTTTCGTAGCCGGTTTTCAGAGCGCCTTCGATCAGCAGTCCGCGAAAACCCGAGCAGTCGATGAAGAAATCCCCTTCGACGACTTCACCGCTTTCGAGCCGCAGCGATTCGACGAAACCGTCCTCGCCGTGCAGCTTCACCTCGACGATCTTGCCCTCGATACGCTTCACCGCGCCATCGGTAATGCGTTCGCGCAGGTAACGCGCATAACGCGCGGCATCGAACTGGTAGGCATAGCGGATGCCGCCCAGCGGCGTGTTCGGTACCTCGTCCAGCCGCGCGAACTTGTTCGATGCAGCGGCGGCTGCATTCAAGGAATACGCCCACAACGAATGCGTGTCGCCGTGCGCTTGGCTGCGCAGCCAGTAGTGGTGGAAGGGCAACAGGCCCAGCGGCAGGCCCACGTCGCCGAACGCGTGGAGGTAGGAATCGCCCACGCGTCCCCAGTCGATGAGCTGCACGCCGAGCTTGTAAGTGCCGTGGGTAAAGCGCATCAGATCGTTCTCGTCGATGCCGAGGAACGCATTGATGTGCTGGATCTGCGGGATCGTGGCCTCGCCCACCCCGACGGTCCCGATCTCGGCGGACTCGATCAGGCTGATGTCGCAGGCGCGGCCCAATCCGCGCGCGAGCAGTGCGGCCGCCATCCACCCGGCTGTGCCACCGCCCACGATCACCACGCGCCGGATGGCGGATTCGTTCATGCCGGAAGAGTACACGCTGTTGGCCCGCGCTCGATCTGCCCGCCCATGACTCGATGTCTCCGCATCCGTTCGCCCTGAGCGAACGGTCATGGTTCAACGAAGCTGCGCCGCCGTCCTTCAACGGAACTTGTACGAAACGCCCAGCTCGTAGCGGCGCCCATATTCTTCCCAAGTCAGTACTTGGCGCGGATCGTTGTTCTGGTAGGTGATGAACGACTTGTTGGCGAGATTGGAGCCTTGCAGGATGAAAGTGAGTCCCTTCATCGGGCCGTCCTGCATTGTGTAACTCACCTGCGCGTCGTAGACGCTGCCGCCCTTGATGGTCTGCAGGATGCGGGTGGCACTGATGCCCTGCACCTCGCCGAGGAAGCTGGTGCGATAGCTGTCGCTGACGCGCGCCTCGAAACCACCTTGCTGGAAGTAGATCGTGCCGTTGGCGACCCACTTGGAAAGACCCGGCACCGTGATCGCCTGCGGATTGCCCGCATAGACGACGGCGCTCTTGGTGTAATCCCCCGTCAGGATCACGCCAAAACCATCCAGTACCGGCGCCGAAGTGAATGCCTTGAATGGCAGGTTGATCGTGCCCTGCAGCCCCTTCACGCTGCCGTGGCCGTCATTGGTCGGCCCGGACACGATGCCGTAGGTGGTGCCGAGTTGCTGCTGCTGGCTCGCATCGAGGAACGCACCGACGAACGGCGCGAAGTCGTGCAGGAACGCAGCGTTCGGATTGATGAAGTCCGACAGTTTCAGGTAATAGGTGGACAGCGCCATGTAGCCTTCGTTGTTGCTGAAATAGTGCTCGAGGCTGACGTTGAAGTTGTCGGCCATCGTGGGCAGCAATTCGGGATTGCCTCCGTTCGCGCTGAAGTACGAGGTGTCCGGATCCGTCGAGGACAGATGCGTGATGTTGCCGCTGATGGCGAGGCTCGCGCTCATCTGGTCCATGCGCGGACGCGCCAGCACCCGCGCCGCGCCGAGGCGCAGATCCGTGCTATCGGTGAAGCTGAAGACCAGGTTGGCACTCGGCAGCCATCGGGTGTACTTGGTGCCGCCCGAAACCGGCACCAGCGTTACCACCGAGGAACCCGTCGAACTGGTTCCGGCTGCGACACGCTGGCCATCCGAACTTTCGTCGGTGTGCGCGAGCTGGACGCCGATGTTGCCGCGCACCGGCACGTTGCCGAGCGAGGTGTCGAGGTTGAACTGCACGAATGGCGTCGTGTCGAGCTCGCGGACCTTCCAGTTCGGCGGCACCCCGATCGACGACAGCGCGGTCGGGAACAGGTCGTAGGTACCGTTGGACAAAAAGTCCAACGGGTTGTAGATCACCTGCGAGCCGATGCCCATCCACGCCAGCGGATCGCCGACGCCGCTGGACGGGATCGCGGCGGTCTGCGCGCCGTTCGGCAGCACGATGAAATCCTGGTCGATGTCGTAGGTCTTGTTGCGGGTGGCGCGATCGACGCCGAACTTCACGCTCGAGAATGGACCGTTCATGAAATCGTGCTGGACGCTCAAACGCAGCCGCGCAAGGTAATCGTTGGTATGCGGCATATTGATGAAACCGGCCTGCACCACCGGCGGATTGTTGCCATGGCCCCAACCTTGCGGATCGGTCAGCACCAGGCCCTGGGTGTAATCCTGCGCAGTGTTGACATACAGCAAACCATTGGAGAGTTCGCTGAACTCGATGGTGTCGCCGGGACCGTGCACGGTGCCATCGGGGCCACCAAAGTAATAGCCGGTGCCCGAATAGCTTTCCAGCAGCACGTCGCTGCGATCGGCGCGAGAGTAGCTGGCGTCCACCTCGGCCGACCAGTCCTCGTTGAAGCGGATCTTGTTGTTCCAGCCGATGTTCCAGACCTTGGCGCGGGTTTTGTTGTAATCATTGCGCACGACCGCGTCGATGTTCTGGTAGGTACCGGTCTGCACGAAGCCGTTGCTGACGTTGCCGGGGATGAGGGTCGGCGGCGGCGGGTTGCCGCCGTTGCCCCAGAACAACGGCAGTTCCATACCCTTGGCTTGCTGCGTCTCGCGGAAATTGTCCCAGGTCAGGTCGAGGGTGCTGGTGAAGTTGTCGTTCGGCTTGTACTGCAAGGTCGTGAGCAGGCCGAGTCGCTTCAACTGATCCGAGATGCCGTAGTTCTTGGAGCCGCCCACCACCAGGTTGCCGTTTGCGTCGTTGGGATAACCCCACGGCGCCTGGTGCTCGATTTGCGCCGGATTGGATTCGAGATCGACCCCCAGCGTGACGCCAAAGGTGTGGTCGGCGAACTGATCGACGTACACGCCGTTCACCGAATAACCATGGTCGCTGACGCCCGGGCCGGGCGACAGCGTGGACAGGCTGTTCCACACATAGCGCGCATTGACCGCGGCGATTGAATGGGTTTGTTCCAGCGGCCGGATCGTGCGCATGTCCACCGTGCCCGACAGGCCTTGGCCGATCAGGCTGGCGCTCGGCGACATGTAGACAACGACATTGTTGAACCAGCTCGACGGATATTGGTCGTACTGCACATCGCGGTTGTTGGACGTGCTGACCTGCTCACGGCCGTTCACCAGCGCGGTCGAAAAGTCGGGGCCGAGGCCATGGATCGTGAGCACCTGGGGACGGCCGCTGAGCGTTTGCACCGCGAGGCCCGGCAGGCGACCCAGCGTGTCGGCGATGCTGGTGCCGGGCAGCTTGCCGATCTGTTCTGCGGAAACCGCTTCGACGATCTCGTCGGAGTTGCGCTTGATCGCGGTGGCGTTCTGCAGGCTTCCGGCATAGCCGTGCACGTTGATCGCCTGCAGTTGCGCCGGCTGCTTCTTTGCCTTCTTGTGCTTGCCCTTGTCGGTCGATTGCTGGTCGGTTGCGGGCGGCTGCGCTTGCGGCTGCGCCCGGTTCTGTGCTGCGGTGGCGGCGAAAGCGATATTGGCGCACGTGGCGAGGCCGATGCCCGCGGAAATCAGCGCCAGCGTCATCATGTTGCGTTTGAATTGCATGGTGTCGTCCCCAGTGATGATCATCGTTGTGCGTGCCGCGGGCTGCGCCGCGCGTGCGGACTCGCGCACGGGGCGCGGGGTCGTGTTTTGCATGGTAGGGGTCCGCTTTCGCGGCGGAAGCGCGGCGCATACGTATTCATGCCGCAGCCACAACAAGCATGCTGCGCCGCAATACGCGTCGGGCGGAACGTTTCATCGTTCTGACTGCGCCGCGCGAATTGCAGCTTCCGCAACATTTGACGCGTGCAACGGATGTGCCGCGCGGGCCCGCGTATCGCGTCCGCACGGGACTCGCATGACGCACATGCAACATCCATGAATACGTATGCGCGCCCCGATGGGGTGGACCGCCCCTGACGTTAAGCTGGACGCCGTTCGCAACCGACCGCAGAAATCGGTGCGTCGCACTTCATGGGGTTTCTCGATGTCCGATGTGCAGTGGTGGCGCGGCGCCGTCATCTACCAGATCTACCCGCGCAGCTTCCTCGACACCGATGGCGACGGCGTGGGCGATCTGCCCGGCATCATCGAACGGCTCGATTACGTGGCATCGCTGGGGGTGGATGCGGTCTGGATCGCGCCGTTCTTCAAATCACCCATGGCCGATTTTGGTTATGACATCGCCGACTACCGCGCGGTCGATCCGTTGTTCGGCAGCCTCGATGATTTCGACCGGCTGCTGGCGAAGGCGCACGCGCTGGATTTGAAGGTCATGATCGACCAGGTGCTCAGCCACACCTCGGCCGAACACCCCTGGTTCCGCGAAAGTCGGCAAAGCCGCGGCAATCCGAAATCGAACTGGTATGTATGGGCCGATCCGCGCGAGGACGGCACACCGCCCAACAACTGGCTATCGATATTCGGTGGCGCTGCATGGCAATGGGAACCGCGCCGCCAGCAGTACTACCTGCACAACTTCCTCACCGAGCAACCCGACCTGAATTTCCACAACCCCGACGTGCGCGCGGCGATGCTGGACAATTTGCGTTTCTGGCTGGAACGGGGCGTGGACGGCTTCCGGCTGGACTCGATCAACTTCTGTTTCCATGACGCGCAACTGCGCGACAACCCGCCCAAGCCGAAGGACCAACGCGCGGGGCGAGGCTTCAGCGCCGACAATCCGTACGCCTACCAATACCACTACTTCAACAACACCCAACCGGAGAACCTGGCGTTCCTGGGTGAACTGCGCGCGCTGCTCGATCGCTATCCGGGCGCCACCACGCTCGGGGAAATCGCCTCGGAAGACTCACTGGAGACGATGGCCGAATATACCGCCGGGCACCGCCTGCACATGGGCTACAGCTTCGAACTGCTCACCGACGACTTCAGCGCCGCCTACATCCGCGACACGGCGCGTGCGCAGGAATCGAAGATGATCGAGGGGTGGCCTTGCTGGGCCATTTCCAACCACGACGTCGAACGGGTGCTGTCACGCTGGGGCGACGGCCATCCTTCCGCGCCGCTGGCCAATCTGCTGACCGCGATGGTGTGCTCGCTGCGCGGTTCGGTGTGCGTCTACCAGGGGGAGGAACTGGGGCTGACCGAGGCCGAGGTGCCTTTCGAAGCCCTGCAGGATCCGTACGGGATCGCGTTCTGGCCGCAGTTCAAGGGACGCGACGGCTGCCGCACGCCGATGCCGTGGACCACCGCCGCGCAGGGCGGCTTCACCACCGGCGCGCCGTGGCTGCCGGTGCCGCAGGAACATCTTGCACTGGCGGTGTCGCAGCAGGAAATCGACGGCGCTTCGACGCTCAATGGTTTCCGCACCTTCATGACGTGGCGGCGCGCGCATCCGGCGCTGCGCACCGGCGCGATCCGTTTCCTGGAAACGCCGGAGCCGGTGCTGGCATTCGTTCGCGAAGCGCCGGGCGAAACCCTGCTGGTCGCCTTCAATCTTTCCGACAAGGCGATCGAGTTGACGCTGCCCTCCATGCCTGACGCGCGGCCATTGCAAGGCCATGGCCTGCACGACGGCACCCTGGATGGAGAGCACCTTCGGCTGCCGGGCCATGGCGCGGTATTCGCGTCCCTGGTGAGCGGCGACGAGCCGGGTTGAGGGTGGCTGCTCGGCAGCATCGTGCGAATTTGGCTAGCATCGGAGCCCGCGATCGCCTGATTGCGGGTTCCGAAGGCCGCCCACGCGTGCACAGCAAGAAACGCATCACCTCGTTCGACATCGCCGAGAAGGCCGGGGTTTCCCAGGCCACGGTGTCGCGCGCGCTGCGCGGCGACCCCTCGGTAAGCGAGGAGACCCGCAGGCGCGTGGAAGCAGCCGCGGCGACGCTCAACTACATCGTGGACAAGAACGCGTCGAACCTGCGCGGCCGGCTGACCGGGACGCTTGCACTGCTGTTCTTCGAAGATCCCACGCCGGACGATTCGCACATCAACCCGTTTTTCCTGTCGATGCTGGGCTCGATCACGCGCGCCTGCGCGCGACACGGCTACGACCTGCTGATCTCGTTCCAGGAACTCGCGCGCGACTGGCACGCCGACTTCGCCGAGAGCAAGAAGGCGGACGGCATCATCTTGCTGGGTTACGGCGACTACCTGACCCACACCAGCCGACTGGAAAAACTTCGCGCCCGCGGCACCAAACTGGTGAGTTGGGGTGCGGTGATGCCCGACCAGCCCTGCGTCACCATCGGCTGCGACAACTTCAGCGGCGGTCGCAGCGTCACCGAACACCTGCTGGACCAGGGTTGCCGCCGCATCGCCTTCCTCGGCGACGCGTCGCGGCACTTTCCCGAATTCCAGGAACGCTATCGTGGCCATCTGCAAGCCTTGCGCACGCGCGGCATCGTGCCCGACGACGCGCTGCAGGTGGACGCGGAAAGCTCGCAGCAGGAAGGACGCCGGGCGGCCGAAACCCTGATGGCGCGCGGCGAACCCTTCGACGCCATTTTCGCGGCAAGTGACCTGATTGCGATCGGCGCGATCGGCGCGCTTTCGGCGCAAGGCATCAGTGTGCCCTTCGAAGTGGCCGTGGCGGGTTACGACGACATCCCGATGGCCAGCTTCGTCAATCCGCCGCTCACCACCGTGCAGCAGGACACCCGGCGCGCCGGCGAAATGCTGGTGGACAGCCTGCTGCGCCTGATCCACAACGAACCCGTCGAAAGCAGGATGCTGCCGATGAAACTGATGGTGCGGCGTTCCAGCCTGTGGCAGGACGTCGCCCACGTCGAACACGCGAACAAGGACTGAGGAAAGATGCAGAAGCTTGCACTGATCGGCGACATCGGCGGCACCAACGCGCGTTTCGCGCTGACCGACCTCGCGGCCGACGCACCGCGGATCCTCAAGGAACAGACGCTCACCGACGCCGGCTTCCACAGCCTGCGGGACGCCGCGCACCACTACCTTGAATCGACCCACGCCGAACCGGCGCGCGCCGCGCTGGCGGTCGCCTCGCCCATCGAGGGCGACGACATCACCCTCACCAACCGCGACTGGTCCTTCAACCGCAGCACGCTGCAACATGCACTGCGGCTGGATGACCTGCAACTGATCAACGATTTCGCCGCGATCGCCTGGGCAGCGCCGCATCTCGCGGCCAGTGACCGCATTCCCCTGCACGGCACGCTGGCTACGCCACCGAAAGGACCGGTGACCGTGATCGGGGCCGGCACCGGCCTCGGCGTCGCCCTGCTCACCGGCTCTTCCACGCGAGGCTGGCACGTGGTGCCCACCGAAGGCGGTCACGCCAGCTTCGCGCCCACCGATGACCAAGAGCGTGAGATCGCCGCATGGCTCGGCGTGCGCCACGGAAGGGTTTCCACGGAACGCCTGTTGAGCGGTCATGGCCTCTCGAACCTCGACGCCTGCCTGCGTGGCATCGAACCCGTCGCCGCGCCGGCGATGCAACCCGATTCGCGAAGATCCAAGGACGTGGTCGATGCGGCATTGGCGGGAGAGCCGGACGCCGTGCGCGCGCTGCAGCGTTTCTGCCGGATCTACGGCGCGGTGGCAGGCGACGCCGCGCTGCTGCACGGCGCGAATACCGTGATGATCGCGGGCGGGGTGGTGCTGCACTTCCTCGATTTCTTCCGCGCCAGCGATTTCATGGACGCCTTTACCGCCAAGGGCCGCCATGCCGACTACATGCGGCGCATGGCGGTGCAGGTGATCACGCACCCCAATCCCGGCCTGCTGGGCGCCGCGGTTGCGGCGCGCGCGACTTCGGGCTGAATCGGCTGCCGCCGACTTCACGCAATCAAGATTGGGTGGCCACTCGACGCCTGCGCCGAACGCAACTATTCATGCCTCGACCTGGGGCACGTGACGTCCGAGGAAGGCATCGATTTCCTCGAAATAGCCTTTCGCGTACGGCGCACGATTTACCCACTGTCCGCCCAGCCTCTCGTGGTCGGCATTGCCCGGCTGCGCATGCGGAAACGCCGCGACGGGGCCCAGCAGTTCAGCGTATTCGTCCGGCAGACCACTGACACTCGTCCAGAACATGTGGTTGCTCCGGGGTAGCACTGCAAAACGGACAGCCGCGTTTTCTGCCAACAGGGTCCGCATGCGCGCCAGGTTGGTCGAGGGCGGCACCATGACGTCGTTTTCGGCGAACAGCGCGAGCACCGGCTTGCGCACACTGGCCAGGGCTGTAGCCGGATCGTAGTCGTAAACGTGGCACAGATAGTGGTAACGCAACACCGGACAGCCGGCCAGCGCGATGTCCAGCCAGCGCTGATTGCGCGCCGCGCGGCGGCGAGCCTGCGCTTCATCCGCGCCCGTGCGTCGAGCCGTTTCATACCATTCATCGGCAATCTGATCGCGCACCGATCGTGCCGAACCCGCCGCCAGAATCAGCGCGGCCACACGCGGATCGTCGGCCACCAGGGGAATCACATAGCCGCCTTGGCTGTGGCCGTACAGAACGATGCGGTGCGCATCCAGATCCGGACGCGCAGCGGCCCAGTCCAGCGCAGCGCGCACATTGCGTGCGCGCTCTTCGAAGTTTTCGTTGCGCCAGTTGCCCGATGACGCACCCACGCCCTTCTTGCCCAGGCGCAAAACAGCGTATCCATGCCGGACCAGACGACGCTGCAGGGCGCCCTCCGCAGGTTCCAACCCGTCGCCGGAACCCGAGACGGCGATCAGCAGCGAGCGCGAGCGCTCGTCGTCAGGACGGATCAGGGTGGCAGCGATGCGTTCGCGTCCGGCCGGCACGAATACCTGCTCCAGCCAATACCCGTTGCCGGATTCCGGATCAACGATGTGCCGCGCCGTCTGTGGCCAGCCCGAATCCGCCGCACGGTCCCGACGAGACCAGATCCCCGAACCAATCGCGATCACCGGCAGGATCAGAAGTCCCGCCCAGAAGGCACGCCGCAACGCTATATCCACTTCCGCTCGTCATGTCCGGGCCGTGCAGTGTACGCATTCACCTCAATGCAAACAACGATCTTCACTTGGAGACGATCTGCCCGGAGTCGCTGCTGGCGCCATGGACGGCCATGGCGAGCCTCGACCCACTATTGAGGGGCGCCGCCGCCGTGATCGGGGTCGCGTGCGGCTGGCTGCTGATGAACATCAACCATCTGCTGCCGTAACCACTGCTGGCGCCCCTGAAAAGTGCGAACGCGACTTCGCCCTGACCGTGCTGTTCTCCATCGTGTTGTACGGCTTCACCGCGCGATCCGCGTTGCGGCTGCTGGATCGCCGCATGGGGCGCGACGAATAACCGTAGGCCGGGTTGAATCCGGAAACGCGCTCCAGGGAAAGCCTTCCCGATACGCCGATGATGTTGGGCTTCCGCCGATAAAACCGGCGGAAGCCCGACTACTGCATCAACGCCTGCTCGCGTACGCGATGGATTTCGTCACGCAGGCGCGCGGCTTCCTCGAATTCCAGGTCCTGCGCGTGCTTGTACATGCGCGATTCCAACTTCTTGATCAGCGCCGCGGCGGCGTGCGCGTCGAGCACGGAATAATCGGTGGTCTCCTCGGCGACCTTGCGTGTGGATTCCGCCTGCCCCTTGCCGCGGCCACGTCCGCGGCCACGCGACGACGGTTCCTCGCGCGCGCCTTCCATCACGTCGGCGATGTTGCGCACGATGGTGGTCGGCGTGATGCCGTGTTCGAGGTTGTACTCGGCCTGTTTGGCGCGGCGGCGATCGGTTTCGTCGATCGCGGCCCGCATCGACTTGGTAATCGTGTCGCCATACATGATGGCCTTGCCGCGCACGTTGCGCGCGCAGCGGCCGATGGTCTGGATCAGCGAGCCGGTCGAGCGCAGGAAACCTTCCTTGTCGGCGTCGAGGATCGCGACCAGCGACACTTCGGGCATGTCCAACCCTTCGCGCAACAGGTTGATGCCCACCAGCACGTCGAATTTGCCGAGTCGCAGGTCGCGGATGATTTCCACCCGCTCGACGGTTTCGATGTCCGAATGCAGATACCGCACCCGCACGTCCTGCTCGGCCAAAAAATCGGTGAGGTTCTCGGACATACGCTTGGTCAGCGTGGTGATCAGCACCCGGTCGCCCATTTTCACGCGCTCGCGGATTTCGCCCAGCACGTCGTCCACCTGCGAACGCACTGGTCGCACTTCGACTTGCGGGTCGACCAGCCCGGTCGGGCGCACCACCAGCTCCACCACGCTGTCGCCGGATTGCTTGCGTTCGTACGGGCCGGGCGTGGCCGACACGAAGATGGTGCGCGGTTCGCGCTGTTCCCATTCCTCGAATTTCAACGGGCGGTTGTCGAGCGCGCTCGGCAAACGGAAACCGAATTCGACCAGGGTTTCCTTGCGCGAGCGATCGCCCTTGTACATCGCGCCCAACTGCGGAATGGTGACGTGCGATTCGTCCACCACCAGCAGCGCGTCGGACGGAAGGTAATCGAACAGCGTCGGTGGCGGCTGGCCGGGTAGCCGCCGCGTCAGGTGCCGCGAATAATTCTCGATGCCCTGGCAGTAGCCGACCTCGTGCATCATTTCCATGTCGTACAGCGTGCGCTGTTCAAGCCGCTGCGCTTCCACCAGCTTGTTGGCGCCGCGCAGCACTTCCAGCCGCTCCTTCAATTCTTCCTTGATCGTGTCGATCGCGTTCAGCACGCTTTCGCGCGTGGACGCGTAATGGGTGGCCGGATAGATCACGCAGCGCGGCAGCTTGCGCAGGATGTCGCCGGTCAGTGGATCGAACATCGAAATCTTCTCGACCTCGCCGTCGAACATCTCGATCCGGATCGCCTCGGTTTCGCTCTCGGCCGGGAAGATGTCGAGGATCTCGCCACGCACGCGGTAGGTGCCGCGGCGCAGTTCCATTTCGTTGCGGGTGTATTGCAGTTCGGTCAGCTGGCGAAGCAACGCGCGCTGGTCGACGCGATCGCCGATCGACAGGATCAACCGCAGAGACAGGTAATCCTCCGGATCGCCCAGGCCGTAGATCGCGGAAACCGTGCCGACGATCAGCGCATCGCGCCGCGACAGCAGCGCCTTGGTCGCAGCGAGGCGCATCTGTTCGATGTGGTCGTTGATCGACGCGTCCTTCTCGATGTACGTGTCGGACGACGGCACGTACGCCTCGGGCTGGTAGTAGTCGTAATAGCTGACGAAATACTCGACCGCGTTGTGCGGGAAGAACTGCTTGAACTCGCCGTAAAGCTGCGCGGCCAGCGTCTTGTTGGGCGCCAGCACCAGGGTCGGGCGCTGCACCGCCTGCACCACGTTGGCGATGGTGAAGGTCTTGCCCGATCCGGTGACGCCCAGCAGCGTCTGCGCGGCGAGCCCGGCATCGAAACCTTCGATCAGCTTGGCGATCGCCTGCGGCTGGTCGCCCGAGGGCCGGTACGGCGCAATGAGTTCGAAGCGCTCGCCGTCGGGCAGCGCGCGGCGCGGCGTGTTCATCCGGACATTATAGGTTGGGATCGCTGGAACGACCCGGTGCCCCTTCCGGAACACCCGTCCGGCGAGTGCCATGACACCATTCAAAAACGGAGTAGACTCCGCCAACCACAATAAGGGCAGGCGTGCGCGTGAAGCGAGCTTCCGCGTGCAAGAGGCATCGCGGCCGCGCAACCCGGCACGGATGCCGCGCCCGTTTGTCCGGCTTCCACGCCGCGTACCGGCATCCTCCTGCACCCCGTCAAGCTGCACCAATTCGGTGCCCGGCTGATCCTGTTTCGTTAGCCGCATCCCCGCCATCGGCGCGCCCTGGATGCGGTCCAGCCGTGCTGCATCCGATCCGCGCGGCCTGCCGCTTCCGGGGCCTGCTTCCACTTCTCGAGGCAGCAGCATGAATAGCCTTCACGCCATTCCGGGCACCGCGCAGGATTTCGATGAGGACGCCTGGGACGACCTGCTGAACTACATCGAGGAACACCGGGTCATCCCGATCATCGGCCCGGACCTGCTGCACGTGCAGACCGACCGCGGCCTGCGCCCGCTATACGAATGGCTGGCCGAGAAACTCGCCGTGCGGCTGTCGATAGACACGTCCGGATTGCCCGATCCCGTGACGCTCAACGACGTGATGTGCAGCTATCTCGGACAGCACGGACGCCGCGAGGAAGCCTACACCCGCCTGCGTTCGATCATGCGCGAAGTGGAACCGCAGCCATCCATGGCGCTGCGCCAACTGGCGCAGATCACGGATTTCGATCTGTTCGTGACCACCACGTTCGACCCGCTGCTCGAAAACGCGATCAACGTCGAGCGCTACGGCGGGCAACCAACCACGGACATCATTGCCTACTCGCCGAACCGCATCGCGGATCTGCCGACCGAACGCGCCCAGTTGCAGCGCACCGTGGTCTATCACCTGTTCGGCCGGCTGTCCGCATCGCCGACGTACGTGCTCTCCGACGAGGACATGCTGGAATTCATCTGCGCATTGCAGTCCGAGCACCTGACGCCGGAGAAACTGTTCCACGAACTCGAGCACAATCACCTGCTGCTGATCGGCAGCGATTTTTCCAACTGGCTGGCGCGCCTGTTCCTGAGGATGGCGAAGCGCAAGCGGCTGTCCGACCCACGCGACGTCACCGAGGTGTTTGCCGACGACCATACCTTGCAGGACGGCCGGCTGGTCGCCTTCCTGCAACAGGTCAGCGTGCGGACCCGCGTCTTCGCCGGCGCCGAGGCCTTCGTCGCAGAGTTGCACAAACGCTGGAGCGCGCGCCAACCCGAAGCGGCCGCGAGCGGGCCCGACAGCTCGCCACAGCGTTTCCTGCCGCCAGCGCGTGAAATGCCGGAGAACGCGATCTTCATCAGCTACGCGCGCGAGGATCTGGCCGCGGTACAGCGGCTCAAGACCGGTCTGGATGCTGCGGGCCTGACCACCTGGTTCGATCTCGACCGGCTCGAAGGCGGCGACGATTACGACCGCAAGATCCGCGCCAACATCGCGCGCTGCAGTTTCTTCGTGCCGGTGATTTCCGCGTCCACCCAGCAACGGCACGAAGCCTACTTCCGCCGCGAATGGAGTTACGCCGTCGACCGCACCCGCAACATGGCCGAAGGCGCGGTATTCACTCTGCCGGTTTGCATCGACGATACGCCCGAAGCCTCGGCGCTGGTGCCGGAAATCTTCAAGGCCGTGCACATGGTCCGGCTCGCCGGCGGCGAGCCGACGGCGGAGTTCGTGCGGCGCCTGCAGGAACTGTGCAGAGGGAGTCGTCCATGAACGACATCCCTGCCCCCCGAAAGGATAAGGTCGCACTCGATCCCGAAAATCCGTGGCTTGGCCTGTTCTCCTACAGCGAGGAAACCCGCGCGTACTTCCATGGCCGCGACGAGGAAGCCGCGGAACTCGCGCGACGCGTGCAGCGCAAATTGCTGACGGTGCTGTTCGGGCAGTCGGGCCTCGGCAAGACCTCCTTGTTGCGTGCCGGCCTGGTGCCGCGGCTGCGCGACGAGCGATTTTGTCCGGTCTACGTGCGCATCGACTACGCGGCCGAATCGCCGCCACCGTCTGCGCAGATCAAGCAGGCAGTCTTCCGCGCCACCGCAGAAGCGGGCCACTGGACGCGACCCGGCAGCTCGATCGAAGGCGAATCGCTGTGGGAGTTCCTGCACCACCGCGGCGACCTGTTGCGCGATGCCGGCGGGCGCACGCTGATGCCGTTGCTGATCTTCGACCAGTTCGAGGAAATCTTCACGCTCGGCCAGGCCAACGATGCCGGCCGCTTACGCGCCCGGCAGTTTCTCGAAGACCTCGCCGACCTGGTCGAGAACCGTCCGCCGGCCGCGCTGGAAAGGCGCATGGACGACGACGACAGCGCGGTCGAGCAATTCGACTTCGCACGCGCGGATTACCGCGTGCTGATCGCACTGCGCGAGGACTATCTTGCGCACCTGGAAGGCGTCAAGGACATGATGCCGTCCATCACCCAGAACCGCATGCGGCTGGCGCGCATGCACGGTGCGCAGGCTTTGAGCGCAGTGGTGAAGCCCGGCGGCAAGCTGGTCTCGCAAGAGGTCGCGGAAGCCATCGTGCGTTTCGTGGCCGGTGGTTCGGAACTGATCAACGCGGAAATCGAACCCTCGTTGCTGAGCCTGGTTTGTCGCGAACTCAATGCGGCACGAAAGGCGCAGGGGCGCAAGGAAATTTCCGCCGACCTGCTGGCCGGTTCGCGCGATACCATCCTGTCGGAGTTCTACGAACGTGCGCTGGTCGATCAGCCCGTGGGCGTGCGGCGGGTGGTCGAGGACGAGCTGCTGACCGAATCCGGTTACCGCGAAAGCCTCGCCGAAGAACGCGTGCTCAAGGCGTTGGCCGAAGCCGGCGCCGCACCCGACGCCTTGGCAACGTTGGTCAACCGTCGCCTGCTGCGGATCGAGGAACGCCTCGACATGCGCCGGGTGGAGCTGACCCACGACGTACTCTGCAGCGTGGTGCTCGCCAGCCGCAACCAGCGCCACGCGCGCGAAGCGCGCGAGGCCGCCGAGCGGCAACTTTCCGAACAACGCGAGCGCGAAACCGCAACCCACCGCGCACTGGTGCGCGCGCGACTCGTGGCCATCGGGTGCGCCGTGCTGCTGGTACTCGCGATCATCGCCGCGATCTTCGGCTTCGTCGGCATGCACCGGGCCAAGACCGCGCAAGCCGAGGTTCAGTCGTCGCGCAGCCACGCCGAAAACCTGGTCGGCTTCATGATCAACGATTTCTACACCGAGCTCGCGCCGAGCGGCCGTCTCGGTACGCTGGGAGCGCTTGCGCAGAAAACCGTGGACTACTACGACGGCCTGCCGCCGGATCTCGTCACGAACCGGACGCGGCTCAATCGCGCCATGGCGTTGGCGCGCCTCGGCTCGGCGCAAGCCGCGGGCGGCAACCAGAGCGCAGCTAGCAAGAGTTTCGACGAAGCCAAGGCAGCTTTCGAACGACTCCGCGCTGCCGGTGACCGCTCCGAAGCGGTCACCTACGGGCTCGCCTTGGTCCTCCACAGCGAAGGCGAGGCTGCCCTGTTCAGCGGTGTTGGCCGCACCGAGCCGCTCAACCAGGCGTCCGCACTCCTCCGGCCGCTCGCAACCGGCGCCCACCCGTCGCGTCGCGTACGGCATCTCTATGCGGACAACTTGAGCGACATTTGTTCGGCGGCGCAAGCGCCACAGGAGGGCGTTCCGGATTGCGACAAAGCAGCCGCGATCCTCACCAGCCTCGGCGCGCTCGACCTCTCCGATCTTGATGCCGCCGATTCGTGGGCCGTTGCAATCGGGATGAAGTCGTATCTGCTGGTGCAACTGGGCCACCTCACCGAAGCACAGAAGCTCGCGAGCCAGTCGTTCACGATGACCGACAAAATCCTGTACAGGCGCCCGGACGACTTGCAAGCACTCACCAGTCGCACCCTGGACGCAAGTGGGTTGGCCGAGATTGCCCACCGGCAATACGACGCCATGGCCGCCGCCGACTATGCCGCCAAGAGCGTGCAGGCCGCCAAGGAACGGGTGCGTTTCGACCCCTCCAACCTCGGCGCCTGGGCCGTCTGGGGAGGTGAACTGGACAGTATCAGCAACTACGAGCTCGACAGTGGGGAAGTGACGCGTGCGATCGCGACGGAACGCGCCGCGCTGGCCTTGTCCAAGGACCCCAGAAGCCCCAAACGCCTTGGCCTGGCCGGAAGGTACGGCTGGCAACATCTTTCGGCCGCCTTGGCAGTGGCCGGCGACCGTGCGGGCGCCGAACAAGCAATGGCGAACTACGAACGCGCCGGCTCCGCCATTCTCGCCAACCTCCCACCGGAATCCCCGCAGCGCCTGCTGCAGGAACGCGACAAGCAATCGGAACAGGGCGAGATCAACCTCTATCTGGGGGCGGCCCAGCCGGCGTTGCGCCAGGCGACTGCCGCGATCCGCTTGCTCGAAGCGGTCAAGGTGCCGGCGACGGACGTCAACGCCATTGCCAACCAGAGAAACCTGCTCGATATTGCCCGCCGCACAGCCGCAGGAGCCGCCGTGCAGCTCGGCCGCTATGCGGAGGCGGAAAAGATCGCACGTGCGCGCCTGGATGAGCCGCCAACCGTAAATGGAGCCTATACCGACCCCCTGATCGGGCAATCCCAGGCCCGCTACATCCTCGCGCTGGCCGTCGCGATGCAAGGCCGCAGGGGCGAGGCCAGCAAGATCCTGCAACCCGCGCTCGCGTATTACGCCGAGCAGCAAAAAGCCGGTGCCACCGGGATCACCTTCCGCCACGACTACGCCTACACGCTCTACGTCGATTCCGTGATCGCGACAGGCGATGACACCGGACACAAGCAGCGTGATGCCGACCTCGCCGAAGCCGCCAAGCTGATCGCCGGGGCCTCACCGGAAGCGCAGAAGATGCAGCAGATGCGCTACGTTTCCAACCTGATCGCAAAAGCCCGCACAACGACACGTGCCTGAGCACACTTGTCTTCCCTTCAAAGCCGGGACATCAGCCAGTCTTCCGTCAAGCGTCAACCAACCATGCTCAACTGAAGTGAAACCGAACCGTGAGTGCCATTGAAATCAACGTCGGTCAACTGGGCATTCGCTATCTCGTCGATGGTTCACAGAATGGGGGCATGGGCATCTTCGAATTGACAGTACCGCCCGCCTCGAACGTCCCGCCCCCGCACAGCCATTCGAACAACGAAGAGATCGTCTACGTCCTCGAGGGCACGCTGCGCTACAGCGTTGGCTCCGATACACGCGATCTCGCGTCCGGGCAGACCATGCACACGCCCAAGGGCACGGTGCACGGCTTCTCGAATCCTTTTGATGGCACGGCCCGCGCGCTGATCGTCATGTCTCCGGACATAGGTGCCCAATACTTCCGGGATGTGGCCGCGGCGGTCAACGCAGCCGGACCGCCGGACAAGCGCGCGCTGGTCTCCATCATGAGCCGGTACGGACTCGTCCCGTCCGTCCCGAAGTAACGCCCTGACATCCTGGCGCACCGCACGCGCCGTCGATCCCGGGCGATTGACGCGCGGAAGACGGGCTCGCCTACATCGAGCGTAGGCGCACGCCGACAAACACCGGCGGCGCATACTGCTGCCGCGACTTGTGCGCGTCGTCCAGACTGTTCCCTTTCACCCAGAGGGGGAACGATCATGGCTCGTCACGAACGCGCGGTGCATGGGTTCACCCCTGACGGAATTGCGGATCACGCTGGCAATTGCCGGCATCCTCGCGATGATCGGCGCGCCGGCAATGGGCAGCCTGCTCGCGCGCACACGGGACGCCAGCATCGAGAGCTCGATCGCGGGCGGACTGCGCGATGCGCGCAATGCGGCGGTCATGCACAACGCACGGGTGCTGGTGTGCCCCAGCCTGGACGGCCGCCGATGCCACGCCGGCGGGGACTGGCAGCACGGCTGGATCATCGCGCAGGACACCGATCACGACGACCAGCCCGATGCGGGCAAACCGGTGATGGACGTGCAGGCAGCGATGCCCGCCGGCACGCGCGTGATCACCAGCGCCGGGCGCACCCGAATCGACTTTCAGCCGAGCGGCAGCGCAGGCGGCAGCAACGTAACCTTTACCATTTGCCACGCGCGCGAACACGACGGCAAATCGGTGATCGTCGCGAATTCTGGCCGGGTGCGGGTGGCGAACGCCGATGCCGCACACCTCCGGGCATGTCTCGCGGGGATTCCATGACGCGCGGTTCCCGCTCGAAGCGGCTTTGTCAATCCCAATCGACGCGGCTTTTGTGAAAAGTCAGGCCAGGGGTGGCCGTTCTGTTGCCCGTAAACCGAAACGGGTAACGCGTAAACAATTGTGCGGCGATGCAGCGGTCACGGATGACTGCAATACTTGTAATACGCGATGCCGTAATCCTGGAATGCACGCTCGTTGCGTGTTCCCACATGATCGATGACCACACCTGACATAGTGGTCGTCTGCATGCCATCGAGCGAGCCGCTGTCGTGCAGCGCGGCGTATTCGCTTTGGTCCAGGTTCACGGCGCCCGCCAGCGCATCCTGGAAATGAATCGCGCGTGCGGCGTCGCGCCAGCCAGGAACTACGCGTGCCGGGATGGCTTCTGCCGCATCGCCGCTGCCATAGCCGAGCAGCAGCAAACCACGGTCATCCAGTTCGAGATTGCGCGCCGCGGCATCGTCCAAGCCCGCCGCCAACCACGCCGGCAACGCCGCGGTGTAGAGGTTGCCCAATTCCATCATTGCATCGGAACCCGTTTGCAGAGTGCGCTCCACCATGCGTTCGTAGCCGCTGCCCTTGCGAAACACCTTGAGCAGCGCCGACGCCGCCGGGTATGCGTCCGCCGGCAGCGCACCTCCCGCGCAGGCGTCGACGCCGGTTCGCCACTCGCGCGTCACGTCGTCGCGCGACACCCCGGCCGCCGCGCAATAGCCGTCCAGTTCCCGTGCGGCCTCGGAATCCCCCTGCGCGGCGTCGTGGCCCAGCGCCGCGAGACAAGCCATGGCCCACGCGTTGCGCGGCATGCGGTGATACGGCCGGTGCATGAACACGGCGGCCAATCCATGAAGGTATGCGGCGCGGGAACCGCCGCGCCGCGCGAACATCGCATTCAGTGCGCGCAGCGTTGCATCGGTGTAGCAATCGGTCGAATATTTTCCGTTGAATACCGGCAGGTCGTGCAGGCGTCCGTGCATGCCGGGTGTCTGGCCCGCGAAGCGCAGGAACGGCTTGCGGAAATCCAGCCCGCGATATTCCGACGCACTGCCGGCCAACGCCAAATCCAGTTCCAGCAAACGCGGTGCGGTTTCCAGCAACATCGCGACCGCGCCCGCGCCCTGGGTCGGCTCGCCGCTGCTGCCACGCGCGTATTCGGCGATGTCCGCGCTCACCACGATCGCCTGGCGGTCGCCACCGTCACAGGCGAGGTAACGCAAGCCGCCCTTCAGCGCATACACGCCGCCGAGGCAGGCGTGCTTGAACTCCGGCACCTCGCAATCGCGCGCCAGCGCGTCCATCCCTTCAGCCGCCAGCGCCCGATCCACCAGCCCCCGCACGATCACCGCGCCCGCCGCATTGTCGACGCTGGATTCGGTACCGAGCGCGAGATAGCCGATGCGTCGCGGATCGAAGTCGTACTGCGCGATCAGCCGCAGCACCGCGTTCGCGGCCAGCGTGTAGATGTTCTGGTCGGGACCGGGCATTCGGAATGCGTGGCCGACGACGGCGTGCGTTTTCGCCGCATCATTGCCGGTCCACTCGCACCATCGTTCCAGGTCCACCCGATACGGCGGCACATACACCGCCATGCCGCTGACGCCAACGGGAGGATGCGCTGGAAACGGGCTCGCTGCCACGGTGCGGGTTCCTGTTGCGGAAGATGAAGCGCGAGTATGCGGGAAAACGGCGTCCATGCCACGTGAACGACGGCATGGCGTTCGTGATAATCCAAAAAAACAAGGCCGACGGAAATCCGTCGGCCTTGCGATTGACTGGCGCCCGAAGTAGGACTCGAACCTACGACCCCCAGATTAACAGTCTAGTGCTCTAACCAGCTGAGCTATTCGGGCAAGTTTTGGAATGGTCGCCACCGCCACATGCTGGACCGGCTAGGCCATTCGGGCAGCGAGCCGTGCATTATCGTTGGAGCTTGAGAGGCTGTCAAAGACAGGGTTCATGTCACATCAGCCCACGGATGGCTGACAACGAAGCGGGTTCTGGGCCTTGCATGACGTTGCCGAAAACCGTCATGCCCGGCGCAATGGTGCTGACCAAACAAAAGTCGTCCGCTCGCGACGCGAACGGAACGCTTGCCCGGATCGGTGCACGAACTACGAGCTCGGGATGAGAAGCACCTGCCCCACCTGGATCCCGCCCCCGGTCTGGATCTTGCTGGCGTTGGCCGAACGCAGCGCGCCCATGCTGATGCCGTATTGCTGCGCAATGCCCGACAGGGTTTCGCCGCGCGAGACCTTGTGCATGTCCTGGACATCAGCGTCGGCCCGGGTGACCTTTTTTGCGGAAGCGATCAGCGGAGGTGGATTGAACACCTGCGCGCCCGCGGCGATCTTGCCGTTGGACGCGACCTCGACGGCCGCGCCGACCGTCAGGTGCAGACGCTCGTTGCGCTGTTCCGCGAACCAGGTACCGGGCGGCGGCGTGGTTTCGAAATACTGCTGCACGCCCGTCAGCACCGCTTGGGCCAACTGCTTGCGATCCCTTCTGTTGTCCAGTCGGCGTTCATCGCTGCGATTGCTGATGAACGCGGTCTCGACCAGAATCGACGGCACGTCGGGCGAACGCAACACCACGAAGTTCGCGCCCTGCACCGTGTTGCGATACAGCGGCCCGATCTTGCCGAGCGCAGTCAGCACCTCGCCGCCAACTTCGTGCGCCGCGTGCATGCTTGCGCCCTGCGACAGATCCAGCAGCACCGACGCCAGCATGTGGCTCTTGTCGTCCAACGATACACCGCCGACCAGGTCCGACGCGTTTTCGCTTTTGGCCAGCCAGCGACCTGCCTCGCTCTGTTTGCCGTGCGTCGACAACACCCACACCGACGCTCCGCGCGCATCGCAGTAATCCGGACAGGAATTGGCATGGATCGACACGAACAAGTCGGCCTTGTGCTCGCGCGCGATCTGGAAACGCTTTTCCAGCGGCACGAAGTAATCGCCCTTGCGGGTGAGCACCGCGTGCATGCCGGGTTGCGCGTCGACCAGCTTGGCCAGATCCTTGGCGATTTCCAGCGTGACGCTCTTCTCGAACGTGCCGCCCTGCCCGCGCGCTCCGGGATCATCGCCGCCGTGTCCCGCGTCCACGGCGATCACCACCGGACGGGGTTTGCCGTGCGCCATGTCATCGTCGATCGTGCGCACGATTTGCGAAGGCTTGCTGCTGGGCGTGCCGAGGTCCACCACCAACCGGTAGCCGTATTGGCCGGCTGGCGTCAACAGGAAACTCTTGGGGTGCGCCGGGCCATCGAGGTCCAGCACGATGCGCGCCTTGCCCTGGAAGTGGCCGATGCGCATGTCCTTGACCACGCCCTTGCCGGGCTTGGCGCCCACGCCCTTGCCGAACGCGCCGTTGTCGAGGTCCAGCACCACGCGGTCGGGCTTGCCCAACTGGAACAGCCGGTAATCGACCGGTGCGGACAGCTCGAAGATGACCCGCGTGGAATCCGGCCCGCCCCAGATGCGCACTGCCTTGACGGTGCTGGTGGCGGACGCAGCCGAAGCCGCCGCGGCGCATGCCAGCGCCCCGCAGATCACCGCAAAAACCGACAGCAATGGGCGGATCGTCCCCCTCATGGTGCCGAATTCAACCGCAAGACGCAGCGAATTGCAAGCACTTTTCCCTTTGTTATCCGTGGGCTGCAATGATTTTATCGAGAGAAATTCAAAAAGTCGCGCCAAGTGAGCATCATGCAGCACTCATTTCGCTGCTGCGCCGACAACCGCCATCCAGCGGCGGCCACGCCTCGAAGCCGGCATCAGGCAACCGCGCCGTCCGGCGCCATCGTGTTCCAGCGCAACTTCCAGATCGGGTGCCGGCAACGCGCCTCCACCGCGCTCGGGCCATTCGACCAGCACGATGGTTTCCGGTGCGTCCAGTTCGTCCAGCCCCAGCCATTCCAGTTCGCCCGCGTCGGCGATGCGGTACAGATCGAGGTGAAAGGCATCGCGACCGTCCAGCGTATACCGTTCCAGCAGGCTGTAAGTGGGGCTCTTGACCCGCTCGCCCACGCCGAGCGCGCGCAACAGCGCGCGCGCAAAGGTGGTCTTGCCCGCGCCGAGTTCACCCCGCAGGAACACGACGCCGCCATCCAGCAGCGCGGGTGCCAAACGCCGCGCCAACGCCATCGTTGCGGCTTCGTTGGGCAGCGACACCGCCAACGTCTGGGCAGACTCAGCCACGACCATTCACCAAAGCGCGCAGATACGGGAACAGATCCGATGCCAGCAAGCCGCGCTCACCTGCGCGTGCCGCAAGATCGCCCGCGCGCGCGTGCAGGCCGACGCCGAGGCACGCCGCCTCCCACGTGCCGAGCCCTTGTGCCAGCAATCCCGCAATCACGCCGGTCAACACGTCGCCCATGCCGCCGGATGCCATGCCGGGATTGCCCCATGGGCACACCGCGGTGCGGCCATTCGCGTCCGCGATCAAGGAGCCTGCTCCCTTCAGCACCACCACTGCGCTGAATTTTTGCGCAAGCTTGCGCACAGCGGCGAAGCGATCCGCCTGCACTTCGGCGGTGGTCGTCTCCAACAGGCGCCCGGCTTCGCCCGGATGCGGCGTCAGCACGACGCGTTCGGGTAACGCGCGTCGGCCGCCTGCAAGCAGGTTCAAGCCGTCGGCATCCAGCACGGTGGGCTTGCCCGCGTCCAGCCCGGCGTACCACAAACCTTGTCCCCAATCGTCCTGCCCCAGTCCGGGCCCGATAGCAAGCACGCTTGCGCGCGCCAGCAGCGCTTCCAGATTGCGCGGCACGTGCACGCCATGCGGCATCAGTTCCGGCCGGCCACCCAGAACCGGACCGACATTCGCTTCGCGGGTGGCGATGCTGACCAGTCCGGCACCGACGCGCGCGGCGGCTTCGCCGCACATGCGCACGGCACCCCCTGCGCCGAGATCACCGCCAATCGCAAGCACATGACCGTACCGCCCCTTGTGACTGTCGCGTGGTCGCGGCGGCAACGTCTGCGGCGTCAGCAACATCGCATCGGCTTCGGCATGCGCGTGCACATGCGAGGGAACATCCAGCGTCGCGAGGCTGCGCTCACCGCATTGGTCGGGGCCATTTGCCGTGAACAGCCCGCGCTTCCATCCCACGAAGCAGACGGTCGCGGTTGCCCGCAGGCACGGCTCGAACGCGACACCCAAGTCCGAATCCAGGCCGCTCGGCACGTCCAGCGCCAGCACCGGGCGGGATTGCGCATTGACCGCCGTGATCAGCCTCGCCGCATCGCCGGCCGGCGCGCGATTCAGGCCGGAACCGAACAGCGCGTCCACATACACATCGGCGTCCGGCAGCGTCTCCGTCACGGACGACATTTCCCCGCCTTCGCCCACGAAGCGTTCCCGCGCAAGCGCTGCATCGCCCGATGGCTGGCCCGGCAAAGCGATCACGCTCGCCTGCAGGCCTGCCGCGCGCGCAAGCGCCGCCAACAAAAACCCATCGCCGCCGTTGTTGCCGGGTCCGCACAACACGCACAGCGTGCGTGCCTGTGGCCAGCGTCGCTGCAGCGCAGCGAGCGCCGCGAGCGCCGCGCGTTCCATTAACTCGATGCCGGCGATGCCGTCGCCGATCGCGGCCTGATCGAGCGCGCGCACCTGCGCGGTCGTGAAAAGCGCGGACTGCGGGTCGAGGTTGGCCATCGCATGATCCTACAATGTGGCTATGCAAACGGGCAGTGAAGCCATCGCCGAGGCCATCGATTTCGCCGCGCTCGCGCAGCGGATCAAGGCGTGGGGCAAAGAACTCGGGTTCGCGAAAATCGGCGTCACCGGCGTCGATCTGCGCGAAGACGAAGCGCGCCTGCAAGCGTGGCTGGAACAGGGTCGCCACGGCAGCATGGATTACATGCAGCGACACGGCAGCAAGCGCAGCCGCCCGGATGAACTGCAACCCGGCACGGTGCGCGTGATCTCCGCACGCATGGATTATTTCCCGCACGACATGAACGCCGACGCTGCATGGCAGACGCTCGCCGATGGCGAGCGCGCGTACATTTCGCGCTACGCGCTCGGACGCGACTACCACAAGCTGATCCGCAGTCGCCTGCAGAAACTCGCCGACCGCATCGCCGGCGAGGTCGGTCCGTTCGGCTATCGCGCCTTCGCCGATTCCGCGCCCGTGATGGAAAAGGCACTGGCGCGCAACGCCGGGCTTGGCTGGGTCGGCAAACATACGCTGCTGCTGGATCGCGACGCCGGTTCGTGGTTTTTCCTGGGTGAGCTTTACACCGATCTGCCGCTGCCCATCGACCAAGCGTCGACCGCGCATTGCGGTACCTGCACGCGTTGCATCGACGTGTGTCCGACGCAGGCGATCATCGGTCCGTACCAGTTGGACGCGCGCCGCTGCATTTCCTACCTGACGATCGAATCGAAGGACGCGATTCCCGAACACCTCCGCCCACTGATGGGCAACCGGGTGTTCGGTTGCGACGATTGCCAGCTCGTGTGTCCCTGGAACAAGTTCGCGAAGCCCACCCGCGAGGAGGATTTCGCGCCGCGCCACGGCTTGGATGGCGCCAAGCTGGTGGAACTGTTCGCGTGGACCGAAGCCGAGTTCCTGAAAAAGACCGAAGGCATGCCGATCCGTCGCGCGGGCTACGAAGGATTCTCGCGCAACGTCGCGGTGGCGCTCGGCAACGCGCCGCATTCGGATGAAGTGGTCGAAGCGCTCCGCGCGCGGACTGAAGATCCATCGCCGCTGGTGCGCGACCACGTGGCGTGGGCACTGGCCCAGCAGGCGCGCAAATGCGCAGCCAGACGAAACGTGTAACCGCGCCCGATTTCGCCGCCGGGGCAGCACGCAGCATCCTTATTCTGGTTCCGCGCCTACCTGCTACATCCATGCGGCTCGCCCTGCGGGCCGCCTCTCCCGACGGGACAGGGAAAACCACCTGCCGTCAGGCGACCGCCATCTGTTTGGGGATGGAATGGTTCGTGCGCGCGATGTGGTTTTTGGCGTCGACGTAGACCAGGTTCGGCTGGTGCTGCTCCGCCTCGACGGCGGTCATCGACACGAATGCGGCGATGATCACGAGGTCGCCCGGCTGGGCCCGGTGGGCGGCGCTGCCATTCACCGAAATGATCCCGCTGCCTTCTTCGGCGCGCAGCGCATAGGTGACGAAGCGCTCGCCGTTATTGACGTTCCATGCGTGGATCTGCTCGTATTCGCGGATTCCCGCGGCATCCAGCAGGTTGCCGTCGATCGCGATCGAGCCCTCATAGTGCAGCTCGGCATGGGTCACGGTCGCACGATGGATCTTCGCTTTGAGCATGTTCAGTTGCATGGAGCCCTCTCCGGCTTCCCGACTGCCGAGTCCGCGCATTATACCGCCTGAGGGCTGATTTGTTGCATCGCACAAGGCGGCGCGGATCGCAAAACGCTCAATCGAATGCCACGTTGTCGATCAACCGCGTGTTGCCCAGCTTGGCCGCGACCAATGCCATCAGGCGGGTCCGCTCGTCCGCGCCGGGAACGCCAAGGTCTTCGGCACGTCGCACCGCGGCGTAACCCGGCGCGAAACCCGCGCGTTCCAGCCTGCGCACCGCCGCGCCCTCGATGGCCCTGATCGCGTGACCTTCCGCGAAGGATTCGCGCATCCACTGCAGGGTTTCATGCAATTGCGGCGCACGCGTGCGCTGGTGTGCGTCGAGATAGCGATTGCGCGACGACATCGCAAGGCCATCCGGTTCGCGCACAATCGGTCCCGCCATGATCTCCACCGAAAGGCCCAAGTCACGCACCAAGCGCCGCACTACCAGCAACTGCTGCCAATCCTTGGCGCCAAACACCGCGAGGTCGGGTTCCACCATCAGCAACAATTTCGCCACGACCGTCGCGACACCATCGAAATGTCCCGGCCGGTGCGCGCCTTCCAACGTGTCGCCAACCTCCGGCACGTGGATGCGCAAGGCGTGGTCCGGCCCAAATGGATACATCGTCTCCACCGTCGGCGCGAACAACAGGTCGCACTGGTGCTCGACCAGCCCCACGCTGTCTTCGGCCAGGGTGCGGGGATAGCGGGTGTAATCCTCGTTCGGGCCGAACTGGGTCGGATTGACGAACACGCTGACCACCGCGCGATCGGCGTGACGGCGCGCCAACTCGACCAGCGAAAAATGGCCCGCGTGCAGATTGCCCATGGTCGGGACGAACGCGACGCGCTGGCCATCTTTCTTCCAGGCCTGCACGACCGCGTGCAGCGAACGAGGGTCGGCGACGGTACGCATCGTTATCCCGCGATCTGTTCCGGGCCGGGAAACCGGCCCGCACGCACATCGGCGGCATACGTGTCGATGGCTTCGCGCACGGAGCCGCGTCCGGCCAGAAAATCTTTGCTGAATTTCGGCCGCCGGCCCGGGGTGATGCCCAGCATGTCGTAGCACACCAGCACCTGACCGTCGCATTCCGCGCCGGCCCCGATGCCGATCGTGGGGATGGACAACCCATGGGTGATTTCACCGGCCAGTGCCGCCGGCATCGATTCCAGCACCAGCAACTCGGCGCCGGCATGCACGACAGCGCGCGCCTCGGCGCGCAGGCGCGCCGCTGCGTCGTCGGACTTACCCTGCATCCGGTAGCCGCCCATCTTGTGCACCGACTGCGGGGTGAGACCCAGATGCGCGCACACGGGAATCTCGTGTGCGGCCAACGTTGCGATCACCTCGCACGTCCATTCGCTGCCGCCTTCCAGTTTCACCATCGCTGCGCCGCCCTCGGCCATCAGCCGGGCGGAAGCCGCCAGCGCGATGGCCGGATCGCGAAACTGCATGAACGGCAGGTCCACGATCAACAACGTGGCGGCAAGCCCACGCGCCACCAGCGAAGCGTGATAGACCATCTGGTCCAGCGTCACCGGCAAGGTGCTGGCGTGGCCCTGCACCACCATTCCCAGCGAATCGCCGACCAGCGCCACATCCACGCCCGCGGCTTCCATGTGCGCCGCGAAGCTGGCGTCATAACAGGTCAGCACCACGATCTTCTCGCCGCGCGCCTTCATCGAGCGCAGGCCCGGAACGGTCACGGGTTTGCGCCTTGGCGCGTCGGCAGACTGGACGTACATGCGGCGCTCCCGGGAAACGGCGGATTATCGCGGTTCCACGGTCTGCCGCCAACCGGGGTTGATCGAAGCGGCTGTCGTGAAAAATCAGGCCAGGATGGCTGTTCTGGCGTTGATGGACCAAGTACCTGGTTGGTTGCGACGCGCTCTCCCGGAGCAGCGCTTATGGACGATCGCACTTATACGCCTCGCAAATCGCGCACCCGGAAACCCGTTGCGAACAGCGCGACGACGTAGGCCGCGCCCCCCGCCGAGACCAGCGCCACCAGTTTCCAGATACGGGTGAAGATCCGCTCATGGGTCCACTGCTGCCATGGCCAGAACCACAGCCCGAGGCCCACCACGATCATCAGCGCCGCGCAGGCCAGCCCCATCCGCAGCCAGTGCCGCGCCCAGCCAGGTCGCGGGCGATAGCTGCCGCTACGTTTCAGATATCGCCACAACAACGCAAACTGCAGGTAGTTGGAAATCGAACTGGCCATCGCCATGCCAAGTTGCAACCCCGGGACGCGCGCGATGCCTTCCAGCCACGGCAGGTGTTTCACACCCGGTGCGGCCCACAGCTCGAATAGCAACGCAATCAGGGCAAAGTTGGCGGCCATGTTGACGATCAGCGCGATCACGCCCGCCCGCACCGGCGTCTTGGTGTCCTGGCGTGAATAGAACGCCGGCAGCAGCGTGCGCGTCAGCGCGATCGCGGGCACACCGGCAGCCAGACCCATGATCGCGATCGCGGTCATGTGGCTGTCGAACGCGGTGAACTGCCCGTTCTGGAAACACGCCGCCACCGCCGGTTCGGCCAACAGCAGCAGACCGCACATCGCGGGCAGCGCGATCAGCAGCGTGGTCCGCAAGCCCCAGTCCAGCGAACGCGAAAATCCCTCCCGGTCGGCGCTGACGTGGTGGCGCGACAGCGCCGGCAGGATCACGGTGCCGAGCGCGACGCCGAACACACCCAGCGGCAATTCCAGGAAACGCGTCGCCTGCGCCAGCCAGGTCTGGGAACCGGTGATCAGCAGCGATGCCACCGCGGTATCCAGCAGCAGATTGATCTGCGCCACCGACGAGCCGAACAGCGTCGGCACCATCAATCGCATGATTTGGCGCACGCGCGGGTGACTCCAACCCCAGCGCGGCAATGACAGCAGATCGAGGTTTCGCACCGACGGCAGCAGGAACAACAGTTGCAGAATCCCGGCGACCAGCACCGCCCAGCCCAGCGACTCGATCGGCACCGCGAGCTGTTTCGCACCCCACAGCGCGCCCGCGATCAGGCACAGGTTCAGGATCACCGGGGCCAGTGCCGGCAGCGCGAATTTGTTGAAGCTGTTGAGGATGCCACCGCACAGCGCGGTCAATGACACGAACAGCAGGAACGGAAAGGTCAGTCGCAGCAGCTTGATGGTGAGGTCGAACTTGTGCGGCTGGTCCAATGCGCCGGGCGAGAAACCAGTCGCCACCTGCGGCGCGAAAATGATCCCCAACGCCACGATCACCAACAGCACGCCGCCCAGTGTGCCGGTGACGCGCGCGGTCAGTTCTTTCAGATCGGCGTGGCTGCCGGTTTCCTTGACCTCGGTGAACACCGGCACGAACGCGGTCGAGAACGAGCCCTCCGCGAACAGCCGGCGCATGAAATTCGGCACCCGAAACGCCACCCAGAAGGCGTCGGTGGCGGCACTGACGCCGAATACGTGGGTGATGGAGATATCGCGCGCCAGGCCCAGCAGGCGCGAGATCATGGTCATGCTGCTGAACGAAAACACCCCGCGCAGCAGGCTGGGCGGGCGACTCATGCCGCACGTCCCGCCGACGAGCGGCCGTGATTGACTATGAGTGGCCGCGCAGCGATACTAACCGGCTTGATTTCTCTCGAATTGCTTGGAGTCACCCCGTGGCAAACATCCAGTCCGCCAAGAAGCGCGCCCGCCAGGCCGAAATGCGCAACATGCGCAATACCAGCCAGCGTTCGATGCTGCGCTCGTCGATCCGCAAGGTGCTGAAAGCCATCGAGGCCAAAGACAAGGCCGGCGCCGAAGCCGCCTACAAGGCCGCCGAGCCGGTGCTTGACCGTTACTCCAGCCGTGGCCTGATCCACAAAAACAAGGCCGCGCGCCACAAGAGCCGCCTCACCGCGCACATCAAGGCGATCGCGTGAGCCGTATCCGCTCGTGGTTTTGAAAAAGCCGGCGCCAGCCGGCTTTTTCTTTTCCCCTTTCGACAATTGAGCTGGAACGCCGCTCACTCGGCCGGCTCCTCAGCCTCGGCCCTGCGCTCATCGAAAAACCGCTGTGCGGCAAAGCAAACCTCGCGTGTATTCAACCGCTCCGCCGCCGAAATCGCGAACCATGGAGCCTGCCATTCCAGCCGCGCGATGATGTCGCGCGCGTTCGCGTCGCGTTCCTCGGGTGCCCACAGGTCGATCTTGTTCAGTAGCAGCCAGCGCGGCCGCTGGAGCAATTCGGGATCGTGGCGCTGCAGTTCGCCCTCGATGATTCGGACCTGCTCGACCGGATCGGCGCCATCGAGGGGCGCGACATCCACCAGGTGCAGCAGCAGGCTGGTGCGCGAGACGTGCTTCAGGAACTGGATGCCCAGCCCCGCGCCTTCGGCCGCGCCTTCGATCAGCCCCGGAATGTCGGCGACCACGAACCCCTGCGACGGACCCACGCTGACCACGCCCAGGTGCGGCTGCAGGGTCGTGAAGGGATAATCCGCCACGCGCGGCGTGGCCGCCGACACCGCGCGGATGAAAGTCGATTTGCCGGCATTCGGGAAGCCCAGCAGGCCAACGTCTGCCAGCACCTTCAATTCCAGTTTCAGCTCGCGTTCCTCGCCCGGGGTGCCGGGGGTGAAGCGGCGCGGCGCGCGGTTGGTGGAACTCTTGAAATGAATGTTGCCTAGGCCGCCCTTGCCGCCCTGCGCAACCAGCAGTTTCTGGCCATGCGTGGTCAGGTCGCCGATGACCTCATCGGTATCGACGTTGATGACAGTCGTGCCGACCGGCACCCGGATCGTGGTGTCCTCACCGCCGCGGCCATACATGTCGCTGCCCATGCCGTTCTGGCCACGCTGTGCCTTGAACTGGCGCTGGTGGCGGAAGTCGATCAGCGTGTTCAGGCCTTCGTCGGCGACCAACCACACGCTGCCACCCTCGCCGCCGTCGCCGCCGTTGGGACCACCGAACGGAATGAACTTCTCGCGCCGGAAACTGGCGCACCCATCGCCGCCGTTGCCGGCCTGCACTTTGATGTTGGCTTCGTCGACAAACTTCATGGTGACCCACAGCAATGAAACGCGTGCAAGCGTAACAAGTTGTCGTCATCCCGGCGAAAGCCGGGGGCCCAGGTGTCTTTTCTGAACAATCGATGTCACCGGGCTACTCGCGCCATCCGTGGCGTTCGCCCTTTGGGCCGCCGCAGCCTGCCCCGGACTTGATCCGGGGGCGTTCGCGTTTGCAATTCCCGGATCAAGTCGGGGACAGGCTCTGCAAACGCGCTCCTGATCGGTTGCGCCGCGTCCGCAATGACGCCGGACTTTAATTGACTGTTCAAATGAAAAGCCCCGCTAGAAGCGGGGCCTTCCTAATAGCGTTGTCGGACCGCGTCAGCCCGCGACCACGTTCACCGTGCGCTGACGCTTGGGGCCTTTGACCGAAAACTCCACCTTGCCGTCGACCAGCGCAAACAGCGTGTGGTCGCGGCCCAAGCCCACGCCAACACCCGGATGGAACTGGGTGCCGCGCTGGCGGATGATGATGTTGCCGGCTTCGACGGCTTGGCCGCCGTACAGTTTGACCCCGAGGTATTTCGGGTTGGAGTCGCGGCCGTTGCGCGAAGAACCTACGCCCTTTTTATGTGCCATGGCGGCTTCTCCTTACTTGCTGCCACCGGCGATGCCGGTGATCTCGATTTCGGTGTAGTGCTGCCGATGGCCCATCTGCTTGCGATGATGCTTGCGGCGGCGGAATTTCACGATGCGCACCTTGTCGGCGCGGCCGTGGGCGCGCACCTTGGCGGTGACGCTGGCGCCGGCGACCATCGGACTGCCGACAGTGACGCCCTCGCCTTCGCCGACCAGCAACACCTGGTCGAACGTGACCGCGGCGTCGGGCTCGACGTCCAGTTTTTCGACGCGAAGGACTTCGCCCTGCATCACGCGGTACTGGCGACCGCCGGTAAGAATGACTGCGTACATGGTTTCGGCTCTCTGGTTCTGTCGTTATTCTGGGTCGATCGAGCGCGATTCACCACGCTCGAACCGACAATTCTAGCGTGATTTCAGGGAACTGGGCAAGTTTTCTCTCTCCGTCCGGAGCGGTAACGCGCAGGGCCGGATCGGCCCGCCGCAGGCCGTGGCTCGGGCTCACCCGGCTTTTCGGGGAAGCCCAACTTCGTGCGCGGCGGCGTGTTGGGCTTCCGCCGGGTCAAGCCCCGGCTCGGCCCACCCTACGGACCCCGCAACGCATTGGCACGCGCATACGCGGACGCTCGAAAAACGGGCCACCCATCCCCACATCGGGCGGGTCGCTATAGTAACGGGCTTTGTCGCACGCATTCCCATGGACACCATCCGCATCCGCGGTGCCCGCACCCACAACCTCAAGAACATCGACCTCGACCTGCCGCGTGACCAGTTGATCGTGATCACCGGCCTGTCGGGATCGGGCAAGTCTTCGCTCGCCTTCGACACGCTGTACGCCGAGGGTCAGCGCCGCTACGTCGAGTCGCTGTCGTCGTACGCCCGGCAGTTCCTGTCGATGATGGAAAAGCCCGACGTCGACCACATCGAGGGCCTGTCGCCGGCGATCTCCATCGAGCAGAAATCGACCTCGCACAACCCGCGTTCGACGGTCGGCACCATCACCGAGGTCCACGACTACCTGCGCCTGCTGTACGCGCGCGTCGGCACCCCGCGCTGCCCGAATCATGGCACGCCACTGGCGGCGCAAACCGTCAGCCAGATGGTCGACGCCACCCTCGCGCTGCCGGAAGCCAAGCGCTACATGCTGCTGGCACCGGTGATCCGCGAACGCAAGGGCGAGCACGTGCAGGTGTTCGAGCAGTTGCGCGCGCAGGGTTTCGTGCGCGCGCGCGTGGACGGCACGGTGTATGACCTCGATGCCGTGCCTGCGCTGGGCCTTCGCATCAAGCACACCATCGAAGTGGTGATCGACCGATTCCGCCCGCGCGACGATTTGAAACAGCGCCTCGCCGAGTCGTTTGAAACCGCGCTGCGTCTGGGTGAGGGCCTTGCGATCCTGGTTGATGTCGACGACGACAAGGCGCCGGAACAACTGTTCTCATCGCGCTATTCATGCCCGCTGTGCGATTACTCCCTGCCGGAGCTGGAACCGAGGCTGTTCTCGTTCAACTCGCCGGTGGGCGCCTGCCCGAACTGCGACGGGCTGGGCGTAACCCAGTTCTTCGATCCGGCGCGCGTGGTCGCGCATCCGGAACGCAGCTTCGGCGAGGGCGCGGTGCGCGGCTGGGACCGCCGCAACCCACACTTTTTCCAGATGATCCGCTCGCTGGCCAAGCACTACCGGTTCGACGTGGAAACGCCTTGGCAGGGCCTTCCAAAGAAAACCCGCGACGCGATCATGTTCGGCTCCGGCGAGGAAAAGATCGAGTTCCGCTATCTGGGCCACGGCAATGGCTCGGGGTTCACGCGTCGGCACTCCTTCGAGGGCGTGGTGCCGAACCTGGAACGCCGCTGGAAAGAGACCGAGTCCAACATGGTGCGCGAGGAACTGGCGCGCTTCATCAGCGAACGGCCGTGCCCCGAATGCCATGGCGAACGCCTGAACCTTTCCGCGCGCAACGTGTTCGTGGGCGAGAAGAACCTGCCGTCGCTGTCGGCACTGGCGATCAGCGACGCACGCAGCTTCGTCGACGGCCTGCAACTCGCCGGCTGGCGCGGCGAAATCGCCGAACGCATCGTCAAGGAAATCCGCGAGCGCCTGCGCTTCCTGATCGACGTCGGGCTGGATTACCTGACGCTGGATCGCAAGGCGGACTCGTTGTCCGGCGGCGAAGCGCAGCGCATCCGCCTCGCCTCGCAGATCGGCGCGGGCCTGGTTGGCGTGATGTACGTGCTTGACGAACCGTCGATCGGCCTGCACCAGCGCGACAACGAACGCCTGCTCGGTACGCTGACGCGCCTGCGCGATCTCGGCAACACCGTGATCGTGGTCGAGCACGACGAAGACGCAATCCGCCATGCCGACCGCATCGTGGACATCGGCCCCGGCGCGGGCGTGCACGGCGGCGAGGTGGTGGCCGAAGGCAAGCTGGACGACATCCTGAAAGCGCCACGTTCGCTGACCGGGCAATATCTTTCCGGCCAGCGCAGTATCGACGTTCCGCAATTGCGCCGCCAGCCCGACCCCAAGCGCGTGCTGAAGCTGAAGGGCGCGCACGGCAACAACCTGCAGCACGTCGATCTGGAAATTCCCGCGGGCCTGTTCACCTGCATCACCGGCGTGTCGGGGTCGGGCAAGTCGACCCTCGTCAACGACACGCTGTTCCGGATCGCCGCCGTGGAATTGAATGGCGCGTCCGCGCAACCCGCACCGTATGAATCGATCGAAAAACTGGACCTGTTCGACAAGGTGCTGGATATCGACCAGTCGCCGATCGGCCGCACGCCGCGCAGCAACCCCGCCACGTACACCGGCGTGTTCACGCCCTTGCGCGAACTGTTCGCGCAGGTGCCCGAGTCGCGCGCGCGCGGCTACCAGGCCGGCCGTTTCAGCTTCAACGTCAAGGGCGGCCGCTGCGAAGCCTGCGAGGGCGACGGGCTGATCAAGGTGGAGATGCACTTCCTGCCGGACATGTACGTGCCGTGCGACGTCTGTCATGGCAAGCGCTACAACCGGGAGACGCTGGAAATCCTGTACAAGGGCTATACCATCGCCGACGTGCTGGACATGACCGTCGAGCAGGCGCTGGAAGTGTTCGCGCCGGTGCCGCAGATTGCGCGCAAACTTGAAACGCTGATGGATGTCGGCCTCGGTTACATCAAGCTGGGCCAGAGCGCGACCACGCTGTCGGGCGGCGAGGCGCAGCGCGTGAAACTGTCGAAGGAACTGTCGCGCCGCGACACCGGGAACACGCTGTACATCCTCGACGAACCCACCACCGGTCTGCACTTCCACGACATCGAACAACTGCTGCACGTGCTGCATCGGCTGGTCGACGGCGGCAGCACCGTGGTGGTGATCGAACACAACCTCGACGTCATCAAGACCGCCGACTGGATCGTCGACCTCGGCCCCGAAGGCGGCGCCGGCGGCGGCCGCATCATCGCCACCGGCACGCCGGAAGAGATTGCGGCGACGCCGAATTCGTACACCGGACAGTTCCTTGCGCCGGTGCTGGAAGGTGCAGCAACATCGAAACCCTCTCGCAAGAAGAAACGCGCATGACGGATGAAAGGAAAAACCCTCCGGCCAAACGCGCGCGGCGCAAGCGTGACAATGCGAATTCGCAAGCACGCAACCCAAGTGACGCAAGTAGCCCGGATGAACTCGGGCAGCGGCCCAATCCGCCGGCTCAACGGGGTGGAGGCAATCCGATTGCCGACGCAGCGCTGGTGGCCGCTGGACGCGAGGGACACGAACCCGCCCAGCGAGCGCCCACAGGCACGCTGGCCGCAATTCCCCTGCACGTCCGCTGGCGTGATCTCGACGCGTTCAACCACGTCAACAATTCCTCGTACCTCACCTTCCTCGAAGAATCGCGTCTGCAATGGCTACGCACGGTGCCGGGCGAGTGGTTCACCGAACATGCGATGCCCGTGATGGCGGCGGTGGAACTGCACTACCGCAAACCGATCGAGTGGCCTGCCGAAATCGACGTGCTGTTGAGTTGCGAGCACCTTGGCAATTCGTCGATGACAATCGGCAACCGCATCGTCGACCGCAACGATCATGCATGTGTATACGCGGACGGCAACGTGGTGATGGTCTGGGTCGATCCGGCGACGGGTGCGTCGGTGCGCCTGCCGGATGCAATTCGCGCGGCCTGCTCATAGCAATTTCGTCGCAAGCTTTCCCTTCTCCCTTCGGGAGAAGGTGCCCGGAGCGGCGGATGAAGGTCCGGCCCGGCGAAAAATTCCGCAAGTCATGAACCCCCACGCGGCTGCACGCCACCCTCTTCCGCGGGGAGAGGGAATGACCAAGCCACATTTCGGCGACCGCAAGTCACACGCTGCGCGCGCGTCGTTACCCACGAGCACCATGCTGCTCTTCGAGCGTCAACGCCACCTTGTCACGCAGATACACCGGCAGCGCCTGTTCCGGTGGCACGCCCTTGCCCGCCACGAACAATGGTGCAGCCAGGCGCGCGACATCGCAGGCCTGCGGGTATCGGTCGCCATCAGCCCAGCGCGGCGCCGACGGCAAACGCTCGCGGATCGCGTCGCCGTGAGCGCGCCAGCCGGTGCCGAGCACGTTCCACGCCTCGCCTTGGGGCAGGATCAAGTCCGCTGCCGGAAGTACGTGTTCCAGGCCCAACGCTTCCGCCAGGCCGTCCGGATTGAAACGAAACGCACCGGCGTAAATTTCCTCGCGCCGCGCGTCGATCGCGGCGAGAATCGCCGCACCATTCTTCGGTGCCTGCATCGCCAGCGCGGCCAGCGATGAAACCGGCACCACCGGAATGTCCAAGGCGAGCGCCAAGCCCTGTGCGACCGAAGTCGCCAGCCGCACGCCCGTAAACGCACCCGGTCCCCGACCGACCGCGATCGCGTCAAGGCGCTTGCGATTGATGCCGGCCTCAGCCAGCAACTCTCCGGCCATGGGCAACACCAGTTCCGCATGCCTGCGCGGCGCCAACTCGCTGCGATCGATCAGCGCCTCGCCGTAAAGCAGTGCAACCGAACAGGCTTCCGTGGCGGTTTCAATGGCAAGCAGATTCATGCGGATATTGTCGCATCCATCGCCGCGAAAAACCGCTGCACGTCCGCCAACTCACGCGTCCGCGGCATCGGCGGCAGGCTGGCGAGGAACAATTTGCCGTAAGCCTTCGTACCGATACGAGGGTCGCACAATACCAGCACGCCGCGATCGTGCACGTCACGAATCAGACGTCCCGCGCCCTGCTTCAGCGTGATCGCCGCGGCGGGAACCTGCCAATCGCGGAATGGATTGCCGCCCGCGCGGCGCACCGCATCGAGCCGCGCCTGCAATACCGGATCGTCGGGCGACGCGAACGGCAGCTTGTCGATGACGACGACGCTCAAGGCTTCGCCCGCCACGTCCACGCCCTCCCAGAAACTCGCCGCGCCCAGCAGCACGCCGTTGCCGGAATCGCGGAAGTCCGACAGCAACTGGTGACGCGGCGCGGTGCCCTGCACGAACAGCGGCCACGGACCGTCCATCAAGATGTCGGCCGCAAGCCGCAGCGCACGATGCGAAGTGAACAGCAGAAATGCACGACCTTTCGAGGCTTCCAGCACCGGCCGCACGGTCTCGATCACCCGTGCGGTGTAATCGCGCGCGACGGGTTCCGGCAGGCCCCGTGGCAGCCAACACAACGCCTGATGTGCGTAATCGAATGGACTGCCGAGATCCAGCGTCGCCGGATCGCCCAATCCCATCTGACGCGCGAAATGCTCGAACTGCCCGGCCACCGCGAGTGTCGCCGAAGTATGTATCCATGCCGCGTCGGTGGCATTGCGCAGGGTCTGCAACTGCGGCGCGAGATCAAGCGGCGTCACGCTCAACTCGAAACCGTGGTCGGACAACTCGTACCAGCGCACCTCGTCCTCGCCGTCGCGACCCGCGATGCGCTGCAGGCGCTGGTCCAGCACCACGCAGCGCGCGTGCACGCTGGCGAGGCCCTTGGAACGCTCGGCCTGGCCCGTCAGCACAGCGGCCAGATCGGCCAGCGCATTGCCAAGATTCTCCAGCGCTTCCGCGGCACCTGCGTCGGCTTCCATCTGTGCGAAGGCGCCGCGATTCGGCAACGTGTCGAACGCGAGCCGAGCCTTGCGGAGCGCGTCGCTCACGGAATCCAGTGCCGGCTGCAGCAAGGCCAATGCGCCGGGCTGACCCGCGCATTCCGCCAACGCGTCGGCCGCGAGTTCCTTCACCTGCCGCGCACTGATGCCAACCGAAAAATACTGGCCCGCAAGTTCCGGCAACTGGTGCGCCTCGTCGAGCACGTATGCCTCGGCTTCCGGCAGGATCGCGCCGAAGCCTTCGCGCTTCAGTGCCAAATCAGACAGCAGTAAATGGTGATTCACCACGACGAGGTCCGCGTCCTGTGCGTGCCGGCGCGCCTTGAACACGAAACAGTCGTCGTACAGCGGACACTCGGTGCCGAGGCAATTCTCGGCGGTGGACGTCACCCGCGGCCACAGCGGCGAACTTTCCGGCACTTCGACCAGCTCGGCACGATCGCCGGTGCGCGTGCGTGCGCTCCACGACCGCACCTTCTGCAAATCGTCCACCTGCGTGCGCGACTTGAACTGGCCCGACTCGACCGTCTGCTGCAGGCGATAGCGGCACAGGTAATTCGCGCGACCCTTCAACAGCGCCACGTCGGCCTTCGCACCCAGAATCGAGAGCACCCGCGGCAGGTCGCGATGGAACAACTGGTCCTGCAGGTTGCGGGTACCGGTCGAGACGATCACGCGCTTGCCGGAAAGCAACGCGGGCACCAGATACGCAAAGGTCTTGCCTGTACCGGTACCCGCCTCGACCACCAGTACATCATGGCTGTCGATCGCGTCGGCCACCGCATCGGCCATCCGCTGCTGCGTCTCGCGCGGCGCGAAGTTCGGCACCTCGCGCGCGAACGGGCCGTCCGCGTCCAGCAGCGCCGATGCCTCGCGATTGTCGATGACCTTCGCCATCGCGCAAGTATCGCCGGATGTATCTCACAGTGCGAGCGCGGCACTGCCATTTGCTTCAATACGCGCCACCCCGACGGCGCTATGCTGCGCGGCATGCCCTGGCAAGACGGGCACGATCACTTTTGAGCAAATCCGCAGGCATGGAGCTGCCAACCGGCAAACGCCCGGCAACCCCTCCCCTCGCACCGAAATCCATGGCCCAGACAACGCTTTTCCGAGACGGAGGGCACGGTGATGAAGAACCATCGGATCACGGGCGGTGGCGGCGTTCGGCTGCACGTCGTGGAGACGGGTCACCCGCGGGGCCGCCCGATCGTCTTTTTCCACGGCGTTTCGCAGTGCTGGTTGCAGTGGACCAGGCAGATGGATTCGGAACTGGCCGGGGACCATCGATTGATCGCGCTCGACATGCGCGGCCACGGACTCTCGGACAAACCGCAAACGGGTTACGACGATTCGAAGCTGTGGGCCGATGACGTCAACGCCGTCCTCGACGCGCTCGATGTCGAACAGCCGCTGCTTTCCGGATGGTCCTACGGGCCGCTCGTCATGCTCGATTACGTTCGCCACTACGGCGAGGAGCGGCTCGGTGGCCTGCACTTCGTCGGCGCAGTCACCAAACTCGGCAGCGAGGCGGCGATGGCCCCGCTCACGCCCGAGTTCCTGAACAACATTCCGCAATTTCTTTCCACCGACGCCGAAGCGAGCGTGCGAGGCCTGACGGAACTGCTGCGGTTGTGTTTCGCACGCGAGCCTTCGCTGGAAGAACGCTACCTGATGCTGGGTTACAACGTTTCCGTGCCGCCGTACGTGCGGCAGGGCATGTTCTCACGCTCCTTTGACAACGACGACATCTTGCCGAAGATCCGCAAGCCGGTCCTGATCTCGCACGGCGCCGCGGACAAGGTGGTAAAGCCTGCCGTGGTCGAGCAGCACAAGCGGGCCATGCCCCACGCGCAGGTTCATCTAGTGGCGAACGCGGGGCACGCGCCGTTCTGGGACGATGCGGATGGCTTCAATCGGCGCCTGCACGCGTTTGCCGAAAGTCTTTAGCGAATCCGGATGATCCCATGAACACGTTCTGCATCGGCTTCTGCCTCGCGTTCGCGGTCGCGTCGTCGTGGTCAGACCCGACCGCCGCGCAAGAGATACCAGGCAACATGCAGCCGATGGAAAGCCGCGTCCCCGTCGGCAACGCGTCGCTTTACGTTCGAACCGTCGGTCAGGGACGATCCGTCATCGTGCTCCACGGCGGACCGGATTTCGATCATTACTATCTGCTTCCCGAACTCGATCGCCTGCAGGATGCATTTCGGCTGATCTACTACGACCAGCGCGGGCGCGGGGACTCCGCCGCGCATGTGCAACCCGAAGACGTCACGCTCGCCTCCGACCTCGACGACCTCGACCAGGTGAGGCGGCACTTCGGATTGCAGGCGCCGGTGCTGCTGGGACATTCCTGGGGCACGGTGCTGGCGCTGGAATATGCGCTGCGCCACCCGCGGAACGTCTCCGCCCTAATCCTGATGAATCCCGCGCCGGTGTCGGCCAGCGGCGTCGCGGCGATGCGCAGGGCGTACATCGCGCAACTGGGGAGGGAAATGGATCGTCAGCGGGAAATCGTGGCCGGCAATGGCTATCAGCAAGGCGATCCCGACGCGGTGATCGCGCGTTATCACATCCATTTCGAGCACGCGCTGGCGCGGCGGCAGGATTACGATGCGTTGATGGCAAGGATGGCCGTGGAATTTCGAAGGCAGGGCGCGGAAGGGATCCTGAAATCGCGCGCGATCGAAGCCCGCCTGATGCGCGACACCTGGCAGGTGCCAGGCTACGACCTGTTACCCAAATTGCGTGATCTGCACATTCCGACGCTGGTGATCGTCGGCAATCACGATCTCGTTCCAGTGGACGTGGCCGCGCACATCGCGCAGGCCATGCCGGATGCGAAGCTGGTCACAATCAGGAATTGCGGGCATTTCAGTTATCTCGAATGCCCTTCCGACGTGCGCAGTGCGCTGGACGCCTTTTTCCGGACGGCCGATGACGGGAGCGGCCCCGTGCCGTCGCACAGCAAACCTATGCGTGCTCTCTAACGGTTTGTGTGATCCGCAAAAGATGTGGTTCTTTAGCGACCGTGAATAACAATCATCATCGGGACAAAAGGGGCCGGGGCGATTAAGTTAAATGTCGCATCTACCACGACGGTACGGCATTAAGCGTCAGACCCGCGGTACTCGCACCCTTCCCCGTTCTGCGCGCGCCTGACGACGACGCGCTGCAGTTGCGGCAGATCACCCAATTTTTCCCATACGAAGCGGGCGATGTTTTCCATGGTCGGAATGCCCAGGCCCTCCACATCGTTGAGCATGCGGTGGTCGAGCGCGTCGCGCGCGACTTCGATCCGACGTTCCAGATCGCCCATGTCCACCACCCAACCCCGTTCGGTAAGCGGACCGCGCACCCACACTTCCACCTGATAGGAATGACCATGCACGCGCCGGTAACGCGGGTCACCGCCGGGGCCCGCGTCGAGTTGGTGGGCGGCGTCGAAGCGGAATTCCTTCCAGACGGTGAAAAGCTGTTCGTTCATGGAATGCCAAGATACTTGTGGGTTTGCAGGCTGAGGCGCCAGTGCGGGTGCGCCTTGCAGTAATCGACCGCCGCGCGGGTGTTTTCCGCGGCACGCGGGCCGTCCATCGGCTGCAGGAAGAAATGCGTCGCCGCGAAATCCGCGAATCGTTCCGGCATCGCGGCAGGTTGCGGATACACCAGCTTCAATTCGTTCGCGCGCCCCAGTTTCATCGGTGCGGTGCTCTTGGGGCTGACCGTGATCCAGTCGAGTCCCTCCGGCGCTTCCAGCGTGCCGTTGGTTTCCACCGCGCATTCGAAACCGCGCGCGTGCATCGCATCGAGCAACGGCGTGTCGAGTTGCAACAGCGGCTCGCCACCGGTGAACACCACGAAGCGATTTTCGTTTTGATCCTGTGCCCACAGGCTCGCGATTCGGTTCGCGACCGCCGCGGCATGGGGATACCTGCCGCCGTTCTCGCCGTCGGTGCCGACGAAATCGGTGTCGCAGAAGTTGCACACCGCGCTCGCGCGATCGACTTCGCGCCCCGACCACAGGTTGCAGCCCGCGAAACGGCAGAACACGGCCGGGCGTCCGGCGTGGAAGCCTTCGCCCTGCAGCGTGTAGAAGATTTCCTTGATGGCGTACATGCGGGCAATCGAATCTTGAACCCGCTATTTTGCCAGCGCCGCGGCCCGGCCGTCGCGGTAAGCTGTGTGCCCGAGTCCGGGAACCGAAAGATGCTGCAACGCGAGCCGCCTCCCGCACTGAGACCCTTTGTCAGTACGCTCTGGGCGGGCGAGCCGGTCGTGGGCGGTCCGGCTTTCCGCGAACGCGTGCTGCCCACCGGTCGCGTGCACCTGGTGTTCCGATCATCGGCGCATCCGCTGCGGATCCTGGACGGCCCGCGAGACCACCGCGGCAGCAGCTTCGCCCACGCCGTCGTGGGCGGCGTGCGCACCGGCGCTTATCGGCGCGAAGTGCTGCCCGGCGGCGCTTCGGTGGGCGCAGAATTGCGCGCCGGTGCCTGCATGGCCCTGTTCGGCGTACCGGCCGACACGCTGGCGGAGCGGCATACGCTGCTCAAAGACCTGGGGGGTGCGGACGCGATGCATGCCTGCGACCGCGTTTTTTCCGCGCGCAGCGCGGCGACCCAACTCGACGCATTCGCAGAGATCTCACCGCGCGGCTCGCGCGCGTGCACGGGCTGCACCCGGCAGTCGCGGCGGCACTCGCGGGCTTCCGCGAATCGCCGGACGTGCACGCGATGGTGGCGGCCAGGGGCTACAGCCATCGGCACTTCATCGCCGTGTTCGAACGCGAAACCGGATTGACGCCCAAGCGCTTCTGCCGCGTGCACCGTTTCCGCAAGCTTCTGGCAGATGCCGCGACCCGTCCGGCGTTGTCGTGGACGGATCTTGCGCTGGCGCATGGCTACAGCGACCAGTCGCATTTCAATCGCGAATTCCGCGCCTTCGCCGGCATCACGCCCAGCGAGTATCGGCGCGCGGCGCCGCGCTACCCGCACCACGTCCCGCTTGCCTGAGCGTGGTTCACCCGCACACACGCAGGCCAAATTCCTGCAAGCGCGGGGGCCGCCGCCGCACCACAATCGCGATCGTCCATCCTCCGAGGAACCGCCATGGCCATCCACGAAGCATTCGCCTATCTCACCGTCGACGGCGCGGCCGAGGCTATCGACTTCTACACCCGCGCATTCGGCGCGCAAGAGAAATTCCGCCTGGTCGAACCGGGCGGGCGTGTCGGCCACGCCGAACTCGACTTCGGCGGCACGGTCATCATGATTGCCGATGCATTCCCGGAATATGGCCTGCGCGATCCGAAGGCGCTGGGCGGCACGCCGGTTTCGATCCACCTGCACGTGGACGACGCCGACGCGCTGGTGCGGCACGCGGTGGATGCAGGCGCCATACTCGAGCGCGAGCCCGCGAACCAGTTCTACGGCGAGCGCTCGGGCTCCGTGTTCGACCCGTTCGGCCATCGCTGGCTGATCGGACATGCGATCGAGAAAATATCCCCGGGCGAGATGCAGCGACGCTACACGACAATGATGCAGGGCGAATAGGGCGCCACCACGCGCATAGAATCGCGGCATGCGAATCCGCACTGCCCAGCCCGACGACGCCGAAGCCATCGCCGCCGCGGAAGCCGAAACGCAACGCACGCCCGGCCTGCTGGTCGGGCATCTGGGCGAAATTCCGGTCGAGGCCTATCGGGCGAAAATCGCCAAGCTGGCGGTGGACGGACGCTACATCGTGGCGGAGGAAAAAGGCGTGCCGGTCGGCCACGCGTTCCTCGACCCCATGCCGATGCGCGCCAACGCCCACGTATTCCAGTTGACCATCGTGGTGCACCCGGGCCACGTCGAGCGGGGCATCGGCCGCGCGCTGCTCGGCGACCTGCTGGAGTGGGCATGGCACGACCCGCGGGTCGGCCGCGTCGAATTGAAGGTGCGCGCCGGCAACCTGCGCGCGCAGAACCTCTATCGCAGCATGGGCTTCGTCGACGAAGCGCGCTTCCGGCATCGGGTGCGGCGCATCGACGGCGCGTTCGAGGATGACCTTGGCATGGCGTGGTTCCCTCCGCGCTAGCCTGCCGCGGGCGTCGGTGACAAACTGTCGGCGAAGATCCGCGGGAGTGATGCATGACGGACGACGAAGACGCCCGGGTACTCGACACCTTCCGGCAAATGGCCGCGCTGCAGGCGCGCGTATGCTACATGAACGTGGATCGCACGCTGGCGACCTGGACGCGCACCGCGCTGGCGCTGATCGTGTTCGGCACCATTGTCGATCGTTACGGGCTACTGCTGTTGCGCGATCATTTTGCCCACGTGGGCACCCGGCTCGCCCCCAATCCGGTCTCCAGCACCAGCGGCATCTTTCTTGTCGCGATCGGCGTGTTCATCGCCGTGACCGCCGCGATCCGTCATCAGCGCTACAAGGTGGAGTGGGGCCGCGCATTCGGCCACGATGAAACGTTCGGCCCGTGGCTGGCATTTCCGTTCGCGATGGGCGTGGCAGTGCTCGGCATCGCGGTCATGGTGTTGCTGCTGGTGTTCGCGCAATGACCCCGGGCGGTGCAGGCATGCAGGCGCAGCGGCCGCAGGGCGACGATGCGCATGGCCTGCAGGTACAGGTCGCGCGCGAACTGGTCGAGCTTTCGCTGCAGCGTTCGTACATGAACACCGAACGCACGCTGGCGGTGTGGACGCGCACCGCGCTGTCGCTGATGATTTTCGGGATTGCGGTGGACCGCTTCGGCCTGCTGATGAATCATCCGCCGTGGCACGTGTTGGATACACGCCAATTGCTGCCGAATCCCCTGTCCACGCTCGGCGGCATGGTGCTGGTCGCGTTGGGCGTGGTGATCCTGCTGGCTGCGGGGTTCCGCTTCCTTGCCTACGGCCTCCAGTGGTACAGGCACAATCCACGCAAGGTGCCGTTCCACACGCCCTGGCTGGCATTCACCTTTGCGATGCTGATGGCGGCGTTCGGGATCGCGCTGCTGGTGGTGCTCTGCGTGTTCAACCAGTAGCGACTTGCCTACACTGAAAGCTTGGGGCATCACGCCGCGTCGCGCCTCAGCGCCAGGCGCTCGAGATGGGATAGCGCCGCTCGCGGCCAAACGCGCATGTGGACACCCGCGGGCCGGGTGCCGACTGGCGCCGCTTGAATTCGCTGAGGTACAACATCCGCACCACGCGCTGGACGTCGTCGGCTTCGTAACCCGCGGCCACGATCTCGGCCTGCGATTCGGCGCCTTCGATGCAACGCGCGAGGATGCCGTCCAGCACGTCGTAAGGCGGCAGCGAATCCTGATCGGTCTGATCGGCGCGCAGTTCGGCCGACGGCGCCCGTTCGATCACGGCTTGCGGAATGACGTCGCGGCCATCCGCCGACTGATTGCGCCAACGCGCCAGCCGATAAACCTGCGTCTTGTAGATATCCTTCAAGGGCGCGTAACCTCCGCACATGTCGCCATACAGCGTCGCGTACCCGACCGCCATTTCGCTCTTGTTGCCGGTGGTTAGCAGCAGCTTGCCGGTCTGATTGGACAGCGCCATCAACAGCAATCCGCGGCCGCGCGACTGCAGGTTCTGCGCCGTGAGGTCGTTGAGTTCACCGCAAGCCGGCGCCAGTGCCGCACCCGCGGCGTCCACCATGCCGCTAATCGGCACGTCGAGGTATCCGACGCCCAGCGCGCGCGCCTGCGCCTGTGCTTCGCGCAGTGACAAGTCCGAGGTGTAGCGCGAGGGCAGCATCACGGCCGTGATTTTGTCGGCGCCCAACGCGTCCGCCGCGACCACCAGCGTCAGCGCCGAATCGATGCCCCCGGAAAGTCCCAGCAGCACGCCTTCGAAGCCGTTCTTGCCCACGTAGTCGCGCACGCCGCGCACCAGCGCCGCATATAGCGTGGCCTCGGGAGAGGAGTGTTCTGGCACCGGCCAGTCGCGAGCCGTCCACCTGCGCGAGGCGGAATCGAAGCCAGCCCACAGCAGCGCGTCCACGAATGCCGGCGCGCGTGCCGCAATCTGGCCATTGCCATCCACCAGCAACGAAGCGCCGTCGTAGACCACGTCATCCTGGCCACCCACCATGTTGAGGTAGCCAATGGCGCACCCGGTTTCCCTTGCACGCGCGGCAAGTACCGCTTCGCGTTGCGCCTGCTTGGCCATGTCAAATGGCGAAGCATTGATCACGATGATCAATTCCGCACCCGCACGCGCCGCGGCAGCCGCAGGTTCCGGCAGCCACACGTCCTCGCAGACCAGCAGGCCCACGCGCATGCCATTGAGCGCGGTCACGGTCACCGCGTGACCAGGTTCGAACCACCTCTTGTCATCGAACACGCCGTAGTTGGGCAATACGTGCTTGTGCGCGATCTGCGCGATGCGTCCTTCGCGCAACAGGGCGGCGGCGTTGTACACCACGCCGGCACTGTGCGGAAAGCCCACCAGCGCCGCAATCCCATTACTTTCCCCGGCCAGCCGATTCATTTCCGATTGGCAGGCGGCCAGAAAACTCGGACGCAGCAACAGGTCTTCCGGCGGATAGCCGCTCAAGGCGAGTTCCGGGCACACCAGCAAATCCACGCCGCCCGCGCGCGCTTCGCGCGTCAGCTTGCGTACGCGATCGGCATTGGCCGCAACCGCACCGACCGGAAAATCGAACTGGGCAAGCGCGAGGCGCAGGGTCGCCATGGGAATGTCCCGAAAATGCGAAGGCCGCGACGAATCGCGGCCTTCATTTTACCGTTGCATGGGCTGAATCGACTCAGTGTTTCATCTTCGCCGCTAGCGTCGCACCCAGATCGGCGGGCGACTTCACGGTGGTGACGCCGGCCTTTTCCAGTGCGGCGAACTTGGCCGCGGCCGTGCCCTTGCCGCCCGAGATGATCGCGCCCGCATGGCCCATGCGCTTGCCGGGAGGCGCCGAAGCACCGGCGATGAATGCGACCACCGGCTTGGTGACGTGTTCCTCGATGAATTCGGCCGCCTCTTCCTCGGCGCTGCCGCCGATCTCGCCGACCATGATGATGCCCTCGGTCTGCTTGTCGTCCTGGAACAGCTTCAGGCAGTCGATGAAGTTCATGCCGTTGATCGGATCGCCACCGATGCCGATGACCGTGGACTGGCCGAGACCGACGTTGGTGGTCTGGAACACGGCTTCATACGTCAACGTACCCGAGCGCGACACGATCGCGACCTTGCCGGGCTGGTGGATGTGGCCCGGCATGATGCCGATCTTGCATTCGCCGGGAGTGATGATGCCCGGGCAATTCGGGCCGATCAGCACGGTATCGGGATATTCCTTCAACACGTTCTTGACGCGCAGCATGTCGAGCACCGGGATGCCCTCGGTGATCGCGACGATCACGCGGATGCCATTTGCGGCGGCTTCCATGATCGCGTCAGCGGCGAATGGCGGCGGCACGAAGATTACCGACGCGTCGGCGCCGGTGTCGTCCACCGCTTCGCGCACCGTGTTGTAAACCGGCAGGCCGATGTGTTCGGTGCCGCCCTTGCCGGGCGTGACGCCGCCCACCAGTTTGGTGCCGTAATCCAGCGCCTGCTGCGAGTGGAAGGTGCCCTGATGGCCGGTGAAGCCTTGGCAGATCACCTTGGTGTTCTTGTTGACCAATACGCTCATGACATCGAGATCCTTCATATAGGGCGGGAGGAGCTGCGAAGCCGCGTATCCCGCCGGAGAAGCCGCGCAGCGCCGCATCCCGCCTTCGTGAAATCGAAACAACGGGATTCGCTACGCTGCTCCCGCCCTGCCCATCGTCGGTTACGCCGCTTTCGCCGCAGCGACGGCTTTCTGCGCGGCGTCGTTCAAGTCGTTGGCGGGAGTGATCTTGAGGCCCGAATTGCTCAGCAACTCGCGACCCTTCTCGACGTTGGTACCTTCGAGGCGCACCACCACAGGAATCTTCAAGCCCACTTCTTTCACCGCGGCGATGATGCCTTCGGCGATCAGGTCGCAGCGCACGATGCCGCCGAAGATGTTGACCAGGATGCAGTTCACCTTGGGCGAGGACAGGATCAGCTTGAACGCCGCGGTCACGCGCTCCTTGGTCGCGCCGCCACCGACGTCCAAGAAGTTGGCGGGTTCGCCACCCGCCAGCTTGATCACGTCCATGGTCGCCATCGCGAGACCCGCGCCGTTGACCATGCAGCCGATGTTGCCATCCATCGTGACGTAGTTGAGGTGTTCCCCCGCGGCCGCGGCTTCGGCCTTGTCTTCCTGCGACACGTCGCGCATCGCGGCGAGTTCCGGATGACGGAACTCGGCGTTGTCATCGGAGTTGACCTTGCCGTCCAGCGCCATCAGGTCGCCGGACTTCACGATCGCGAGCGGATTCAATTCGACCAGCGACAGATCTTTCGCATTGAACAGCTTGTAGAGGCCCAGCATGATCTTGGAAAGCTGGTTGACCTGCTTGCCGTTGAGGCCCAGCGCGAAGCCAAGTTCGCGGCACTGGTAGGGCTGCAGGCCTTCGGTGAAATTCACCGTTACGGTGTGGATTTCCTCCGGCGTTTCGCGGGCGACTTGCTCGATGTCCACGCCGCCGCGCGCCGAAGCGATGAAGGTGACCGCCTTCTCGCCGCGATCGACCAGCGTCGAGAGGTACAACTCTTTTGCGATGTCGGTCGCTTCGGTCACCAATACCAGGTTCACCGGCAGCGCGCGGCCGCCCGACTGGTAGGTCTCCATGCTCTTCCCGAGCATGCCCTCGGCCGCAGCCTTCACCTTGTCCAGCGAGTCGCAGAACTTCACGCCACCGGACTTGCCACGTCCGCCCGCGTGGATCTGCGCCTTCACCATCCACTGCTCGCCGCCCAGCGCGCGCGCGGCTTCGACCGCCTCGGCCGGCTTGGCTGCGATTTTGCCCGGCGGCACCGCGATGCCGAATTCGGCAAACAGTTGCTTGGCCTGGTACTCGTGAAAATTCATGCAGGAGCCTCATGATCTCTGGAAATGCCGGCAGCGACGCAGGCCGCCGCCCCGCGCCGCGGGCAAGGGTCACGCAGGCACGACAGCCGCCTATTGTTGCGGCGCAGCGGGCATATGTCCAACGATCAGGGTGTATCGGTGTGCTCGTCCGTGATCGCCAAGTCGACGCACTCCGTGAGGCCGCACCGGCCACCTGTACCACAACGACCATCCATGGCTCGACTTCTCACAACGGCCCCTTCGAGTCGGATTTCGCGCCTGCCCCGAACAAACCGATACCTATGAGCAGCACCGCGCCGACGGTGATCGCCGAATCGGCCACGTTGAACGCGGGAAACGACCACGCGTGCCAGTAGACCTGGATGAAATCGGTGACTTGTCCGTGGATGAGGCGGTCGATCAGGTTGCCGAGCGCCCCGCCTATGATCAACGCCACCGGCAGCGCGGTGCGCCAGTCGCGGCGCGCGGTCCGCGCCAGCCACACGATCAGGCCGATGCACACCACCACCGCAAGGATGCCGAACAACCACGTCTGCCATCCGTCCGCATCTTGCAGAAAGCTGAAAGCGGCGCCGCGGTTGAAGGCCAGTGTCCAGTTCAGGACGTGCGGAATCACCTCGTGCGGCATGTAGGGGACCAGCGTGTGGCGCACGATGGCTTTGGTGGCTTGGTCGATGGTGATCACCAGCGCGGACACGACCAGCCACGCCAGAGCGTTGGGTTTGGGCAATTGGCTCAAGCGAAGGTTCCTTGGGGCGATGCAAGCAAAGCGCGGATGATAGCCGCGTGTGCGAATCAATCCCCGCTCAGGATCTTTCGCGCGACCGGCAGAATGGCCTCTGCCCAGCGCGCGTACTGCGCGCCGGAGGGATGCAGGCCATCGTCCACCAGTTGCCCGCGCGATTCCGCCCCGCGTGAAATGGACGTGACGTCGCTCCAATGCGCGCCGGCTTTGGCGGCTTCCGCGGAGGCGATGAGGTTGAACGCATCGATTCCGTGCGCGATACGCGCACCGTCGCAGCCTTCGCGCATGGCGAACGGCGTGACACCCCAGTCGGGAATCGACACCACGATCACATGGGTGGCGTGGCCCCCCGCAAGCCCAATCGCGCACGGCAGCAGCGCGCGAAATTGCACCCGGTATTCTTCGAGTGACCGCCCGCGATACTGGTTGTTGACGCCGATCAGCAGCGTCACCAATGCATACGGCGGGGTGAACGCCGCCCTGTCCATCGCGGCCGCAAGCTCATCGGCGGTCCAGCCGGTCGTCGCAACGATGTGCGGATCGGCGATATCGACGCCTTCGCCGCGCAGTCGCGCCGCGAGTTGCACTGGCCAACACTCGCCGGGCGCGACGCCTTCGCCGGTGGTGTAGGAATCGCCGAGTGCAAGAAAAAAACGGGACCGCATCGTCTTACTCGTAGCGGCTGTTGTGAAAAGTCAGGCGGTGGATGGCTATTCTGGCGACAAGCCTGCACTCGCTCACACCATGCTTCAACAAGACCGCGATCATGGATGATCGCATGGGTCCTGGCCAATACCCGCTCGATGTGTGGACACGTCGATTCCCCGGCCGCTCCCGGCAACAGCGCAGCCAGCAATTTCAGCGCGTTGCGGTACGCTTCGAGGCGGGCGCGGGCGCGCGGAACCCGAACCGCCCCTGGTTTCAGGTGTTGAGCTGCAGCACCACATGCCGGGCGGCTTCCAGCGCGCAGGGTGGGCAAGGACCGCGAATCTCGTAGCGCACCTCGTCGAGATGGAAGCCCCGATGAATGGCCGTCGGGCGCATGGCTGCAAACGTCCTCAGGATCGGGCATGCTAGCGGTGGTTCCGGCCCACGCAAACACCACATCGAGCCCCTGGATCGGCGATTTTCCGCCATGGCAACCGTTTCCACGCAATCGGCGCCGATGCTGCGGCGCATCGGCTGGCAGGGCAATCTCCCGACACTTCCAGCCGGCCATCTGCTCGCCCGTGTATCGGCCCAGCACCGCGCCGGCTACGAAGTCCACGGCGGCGAACACGTCTTCAACGCGCAACCCGCGCCAAAATTCCTGAAGCGCAACGTCGATCCGGCCGAGCGGCCGGCGGTGGGCGATTTCGTGATCGTCGAGGCGGGTGCGCCGCCGCACATCGTGGAAGTCTTGCCGCGTCGCAGCGTGCTCCAGCGCGCGGCGGCAGGCGACCGCTATGCGCGCCAGATCATCGCCAGCAATATCGACGTGGTGTTCGTGCTGACGGGGCTCGACGGCGACTTCAACCCGACACGCATCGAGCGCTATCTGGCCCTGATCGAAGGTTCGGGCGCGCGTACCGCGGTGGTATTGACCAAGCGCGACCTGGCCGAGTCCGGGAGCGCCGACACCGCGATGGCCGAACTGCGCGCGCGCCTGCCGGCGGATACGTCGATCGTCGCGATCAATGGCAAGGACGCGAGCAGCGTTGCCGCACTGAATGGTTTCCTTGCACCCGCAACCACGGCGGTACTGGTGGGATCATCCGGCGCAGGCAAATCCACCCTCACCAACACCCTGCTGGGCCAGGACCGGATGGCCACCGCCGCGACCCGCGCGGGCGACGACCATGGCCGGCACACCACCACCCATCGTGCATTGCTGCCCTTGCCATGCGGCGCCTGCCTGATCGACACACCGGGCATGCGCGAACTGAAATTGACCGGTGATGAGAACCTGGAATTGTTCGCCGACATCGACGCGCTGGCGGAACGATGCCGCTTTGCCGATTGCAGCCACGCCACCGAACCTGGTTGCGCGATACGCGAAGCGCTCGCTGAGGGCAGTCTCGATCATGAACGCTGGCGACACTACCAGAAGCTGCACGACCAGCGCGAGGAACAAGCCACGCGTTTCGAGGATCGGATCCGCGGCGCGCGTGAACCGATCCGCACGCACCGTCACCGCGACTGGCAGGAACGCGAATGATCTGCGTCCGACCGGGCAATTGTGAAGGCTATATCCCGCCGCTCATCGCCTGCCGCAGATTGTTCTCGTAATCCTTGAAGGCCCGGTCATAAGCCAACTGCCAATTTGCCTCACGGCCCGTCTGGATCTGGTTTCGACCGTAGCCCGTCACGTCGACCGCTTTTCTCCCGGACGCTCCCGTGAACTCGAGATGCGTTCCGACTTTGGCTTCAATGGTGGCGGTCCATAAGCCGGGCGTGAACCACGCCCAGAATTGATTGATCTCCACGCTGACGTGTTCGGAACCCGGTGTCGCAGTCGAGGCGTTTCCGATCGTGTAGCCAAGACCTCGCAACGTCGATGAGATGAGGTCGCGTGTAAGTGATTCGACCCTTTGTCCGTTCTCCAAGACCCAGTCGCCCATCGCCCGCCCCCAAGTGTTGCGCTTGCGGCCGATGGCGATGCCGCGATGGCTCGCGTCGAGCTTGTATTGCTCACCCGATTTCAGTGATGGAATGCTCGGATCTCTTGGGTCGGCCTGGAAATCACGGGCATCGCGCACGCTGTCGATCACGACCATTTTGGCCGAATTCGGCGTAACCACTGCGGCTGGTGCAGGCACTGCCAAGGTCGTATACCCCCGGGTAGTCGCACAACCGCTGAGCAGCCCAAACACAACCAATGCGCCCACGGCAAAGATAATCCGCTTCATGATGTCCCCTTGTTGTCAAATCCCCAACGGCCTTTTATCAGAGGCCTGACGCCGAGGGCAACTTTCTCAACGGGTACTACCGATGAATCGTGCGCATTCAACCTCACTCGAGCGCTTCGCCGAGCTGGACAAGCGGCTGGTCAAGGCGGTGCGGCCCATCCGGGTGCTGGACATGGTGGCGTGGCCGGCAGCGGTCGAGCAGCGCTTCCTGGCCGACCTGCAACGTGGCCGCGAAACGCTGCCGCGCTTCGAGTACCAGCCACCGGATTTCTTCGTGCAGCGCGCGGACCTGGTGGAAATTGCCGCGGCAGCCGACGTGTCGCATCCGCTGGGTGCGTATCTCGCACGCAGCGCCGGATCGTGGCATATCGCCGCGCGCATGTTGGAGGCAGTCGGGACGGCCGGGGTGGTTGCGCCTTCCATCGAACTCTACGGGAAACCCGGCGACCCTTTGCCTGGCGGCGGACAAACGAACCTCGATGCCGCCCGCTGGTTCCTGGAAATCGCCAACGAACTGGGCAACGGCGAGGCGCTGACGGAAGCGGAATATTGCATCCCGGCGGAGGTGTTGCGCGATGAGGTGCAGGCCGAAGTCGACGCCTGTTTCGGACCGGGTACCGTGCGGGTTGAAATCGATTCCGAGCTGATCGCCAAGGCCGCGGCAGGCGCCAGCCGCATTCGCCTGCGTGGGGCTACCTGCTTCACCGAATACGACCGCTCGCAGCTCCTCGCGCACGAAGCGCTGGTGCACACGCTGACCGCGCGCAACGGCCGCGCGCAACCGGTACTGAAGTCGCTCTCGCGGACGGCGCCGCGCGCGACCGCGACGCAAGAAGGACTGGCCGTGTTCGCCGAACTGATGTCGGGCTCCATCGACATCGCGCGTCTGCAACGCATCAGCCTACGCATCCTCGCAATCGACATGGCGTTGAACGGCGCGGATTTCATCGAGGTCTACCGCTGGTTCCGCGGGCACGGACAGAACGTCGCCGACAGCTTCTATTCCACCCAGCGCGTGTACCGTGGCGTGCCGGTCACGGGCGGCGCGGCCTTCACGAAGGACAATGTGTACCTCGCAGGGTTGCTCACGGTACACACGTTTTTCCGCTGGGCGTTCAAGCGCCGCCGGCTGGACCTCATGCACCATCTGTTCGCCGGCAAGCTGTCGCTGGAGGATGCGATCGCGTTGCAAGCCTGCTTCGCCGACGGCTCACTCGCACCGCCGAGATACTTGCCGCCCTGGGTGCGCCATTCGCACGGCCTCGCCGGCAAGCTGGCGTTCTCGCTGTTCGCGAACAAGATCAGGATGGGGCGAATCGGCGACTGGGAATAGGAAAGACTGTTCACCCGAGACAAAGCCAGCCTCAAGGCATCTCACTTCGTTGCGGCAGCCATCGCCCGTGCGCCCGGCCCGATGTTCGCATCCAGGAATGCATCCACTTTCTCGAACAGTTCGGCGATGTTCTTCTCGTCGTAGAAGCCGTGCCATTCGTCGGATTTGTACAGCCACGCGTGCGGAATCTTGCGCTTCAACATGGCCATGTGCAGTTCCTGGCCTTGCACGGGCAACACGATGGTGTCGCGGCCGCCCACGACCAGCATGACTTTCGCCTTGAGGTTCTGCAGTTGATAAATCGGCGAATGCTGCGCCAGCGTCGTTTCGTCCGTGCCCATGGTGCGCTGCCAATAGCGCTCGCTGAACAGTGTCTGCGCTGCATCCCGCCGACCCAGCATCTTGGGCAGGTTGTAGACGCCCACGTAGCCAATGGCGCACTTGTACAGATCGGGTGCCGACACCGCGCCTTCCAGCGCCGCGTAGCCACCGTAACTGCCGCCGTAGTTGCAGACGCGATCCTTGTCGGCGATGCCTTGCGCGACCGCCCAACGCGTGGCATCGGTGACATCGTCCTGCATCGTGCCGCCCCATTGGCGCCAGCCGGCTTTTTCGAAGTCGAAGCCGTAGCCGCCCGAGCCGCGGTAATTCACCTGCAATACCGCGTAACCGCGCGTCGCCATGGCCTGCACGTAAGGATCGTATTCCCACCAGTCGCGAATGCCGTACGGACCACCATGCACGAACACCACCATCGGCAGGTTCTTCGCGCCGTCCTTGCCTGGCGGATAGGTGATGTAGCCCTGCTCGGTCAGGCCATCGCGAGTCCGGAAGATGAAAGGATCGGCACGGCCGAGTTGGTTCGGATCGATCCACTTCGCTCGCTGCAACAGCGGCGCGAAACTGTTCGATGCCTTGTCATAAAGGAAGAACGTGCCGGGATCGACGTCGGCCTGCACCAGCGCGACGGCCTTGCTGCCATCATCCGTACCTGAGACGAAGTGCACATCCTCGCCGGGATACTGCTGCATCAATTCGACCAGCGCCTTGACGTCCGACGCCTGGTTGTCGAACACCGAGACCGCCGGGCGCCCATCGGTGAATTCAACACCGATCACCGAATCGTAAGCCACACCTCGCGCGAGATCGGTGTACTCGACGTGCGGATTGTTCCACGCACGTGTCATGGTGCGCGTCGCTGGATCGAACTTGCAGATGCCGAAGCCCGGCGAGCCAGGGCAGGTGAACCACACCGTCTTGTCACCGGCACTGAACGCGATAGGCCAATCGCGATCGTCGCTGGCTTTCTGCAACAATTCCCAATCGCCGCCGCTGGCGGACCGCATGTGGATCACACGCTTGCCGTCGAGATCATCGCCCATCGCGAAACGCACATGGCCGTGATGGTCGGCGAGAAATGATGCCTCACGCATGGGTGCGCCGGTGACCCGTTGCTTGACACCGTTCCGTACATCCATGCGGTACACGGCGCTCAGGGCGCCCGCAGACCTGGATGCTTCCCAACCTGTGACGGTGACCAGGATATGGTCGGGATCGCCGTCGATGCGCGACAGGAATTCCGCCGTCCCGTTCTCGGCCGTGGCATGCTCGATGTGCGTGCCAGTTTGCATCCCGTCCATCCGGTAGCCGTACAGCATGGTCGGACTGCCGCCGTCCGCACCGACGCTGTACAACTCGCCGGTCGCGATCGGCATGTCCCAGCCGCCATCGTGTTCGGCTTCGGAGTACACCACGTATTTCGGCGATGCCCACCAGAAATCCAGAATGTCGTCGCCTTCACGCGGGGCAACATTCACTCCTTTCTTCGTCACCAAATTGATCAACGACAGCACCGTCTGGCCACTGGCCAGCACGGTGGTCGCCGCAATGTGCGTGCCGTCGGGCGAGATCTTCACCATCTTGTAGCGCGCATGCCGCGCGAGATCCCCGAAGGAAACCGGATCCGCCAGCGCAGCTCCAGCCAGCAGGCACAGCACCAAGCCCACGATGCAACGTCGTGCGGATTTCATGGCTCGCCCCTTCGCGGTTTCCCCGGCCGCACTTCAGGCGGCCGACCGCGATGCTAGCGGAAATTCAAAACCAGCGCCGCGTCTCGCCTGCCCCTCGCCCCTCGAACGCAGCGACGTTTTCCGCACAGCGTCCGCACAATTCCGGATGTTCCGGATGGCTGCCGACATCTTCGCGATGGTGCCAGCAGCGCACGCACTTCGCCGCCGTGCTGACGTAGGCCGACACCCACACGTTGGCGCCCTCGAGGTCGGTCAGCACCGCATCGGCCGGCGCTTCACCGACGTCGAGCCTCAGGTCGGACACGATGAAGAAGAAGCGGAGTTCGCCGGCGACCTGCTTGTAACGCTCGACGATTGTGGGGTCGGCATGGATGGCAAGCGTCGCATCCAGCGACGAGCCGATCTTGCCCTCCTTGCGCATCCCCTCCAGCACGCGCGCCGCAGTTTCCCGAATCGCCAGCAGGTCGCCCCACCAACGCCGCTGGTCGTCGCCGGTCTGCGTTTCGCGCAGACCCTGATACCAACTCTCGAACAGCACCGATTCGTCGCGCACGGTGAAGCCGCCGCGGATTTCCGTGGGCATGTGCATCTGGCGCGGCATCGCTTGCCAGATTTCTTCCGACGTGAAGGCCAGCAGCGGCGCCAGCCAGCGCACCATCGCCTCGAGAATCCGGAACATCGCCGATTGTGCGCTTCGCCGACCGTGGCTGCCGGTCGGCATCGTGTATAGGCGATCCTTGGTGATGTCGAGGTACAGCGCACCCATTTCGTTGGTGCAGAAGTTCTGCACGCGCTGTACCACTTCCGGGAAGTCGTAGCGAGCATAGGCCGCGGCCACCGCGCCTTGCACGTCGCGCGCACTGCGGATCGCCCACTGGTCGAGCAGCAGGCAGCGGTCCACCGTCAACAGGTCCGCGGCGGGGTCGAAGCCGTCGAGGTTGCCGAGCAGGAACCGGCAGGTGTTGCGGATGCGCCGATAGCTGTCGGCGACGCGCTTCAGGATTTCCTCGGAGAGCGCCATTTCGTTGCGGTAGTCGGCCGAGGCGATCCACAAGCGCAGGATGTCGGCGCCATAGCGGTTCATCACGTCCTGCGGCTCGATGCCGTTGCCCAGCGACTTCGACATCTTGCGACCCTGCGCATCGACGGTGAAACCGTGCGTCAGCACTTCGTCGAACGGCGCGCGGCCGTGCATTGCGCAGCTCGTCAGCAGCGATGACTGGAACCAGCCGCGATGCTGGTCCGAGCCTTCCAGGTACATCACCTGATCGCCGGCATTGCGGCGCAACTCCTGGCGCTGGTCCAGCACGCAGAAATGCGTGACGCCGGAATCGAACCATACATCGAGGATGTCATGAACTTTTTCGTAATCCTTCGCCTCGTCGCCGAGCAGGTCGGCAAGATCGAGCGCGTACCACGCATCCACGCCATCTTTTTCGACGCGCTCCGCCACCCGTTCAAGCAACTCGGCGCTGCGCGGATGCGGCTCGCCCGTGACCGTGTGCACGGCCAGCGCGATCGGCACGCCCCAGGTGCGCTGGCGGCTGATGCACCAATCCGGCCGACCTTCGACCATGCTGGCGATGCGCTCTTCGCCCCACGCGGGATAGAACTTCACGTCGTGGTGCACGGCATGCAACGCATTCGCGCGCAAGCCGTTTGCATCCATCGCGATGAACCATTGCGGCGTGGTGCGGAATGCAACGGGCGTGTGATGCCGCCAGCAGTGCGGATAACTGTGCGTGATCTTTTCCGAGGCCAGCAACACGCCGCGCTCTCGCAGCAGATTGATGATCGCATCGTTGGCCTTCCAGATGTGCTGGCCTTCGAAGATCGGCGTGCCCGGCAGGTACACCCCGTTGGCGCCGACCGGATTCAGCACGTGCGCGGGCGTCGCATCCACGATGCCGTATTGCTTGCCGACCGTGAAGTCTTCCGCACCGTGGCCGGGTGCGGTATGCACCGCGCCGGTGCCGTCTTCGGCAGAGACGTGATCGCCCAGGATCAACGGGACTTCGCGATCATAGAACGGGTGTTTCAAGCGCAGATTTTCAAGCGCCGCGCCCCGCGCGTGTCCGAGCACTTGCGCGTGATCAACGCCGTAGCGCGCCAGCACCCCTTCCGCCAGCGCCTCGGCCACGACCAGCAGCACGCGCGTGCTGCCGCGCCCCGGGCCTTCCACCAGCACATAGTCGAATTCGGGCCCCAGCGTCACCGCCATGCTGGCCGGCAACGTCCACGGTGTGGTGGTCCAGATCGGTACGGCGACGATGGTATCGTCGCCGACTGTCACGCCGAACTTCGCGGCCAGCGCCTCCGGATCGATCGCATCGTAGGCAACGTCGATGGCTGGCGACTGCTTGTCCTGGTACTCGATCTCGGCTTCGGCCAATGCCGAGCCGCAGTCGAAACACCAATGCACGGGTTTGAAACCACGTGTCACATGACCGTTCGCGTACACGCCCGCGAGTGCGCGCAGGATGTCGGCTTCGTACTTGAAATCCATGGTGCGGTACGGGTGTTCCCAATCGCCCAGCACGCCGAGGCGCTTGAAATCGTGGCGTTGCACATCGATCTGCTGCGCGGCGTATTCGCGGCAATGCTGGCGGAACATCTCCGCGTCGATCTTGTGGCCGACCTTGCCGTACTTCTTCTCGACCGCGATCTCGATCGGCAGACCGTGGCAATCCCAGCCCGGCACATAAGGTGAGCGGAAACCCGCCATCAGCTTCGAACGAACCACGATGTCCTTCAGGATCTTGTTGACCGCATGACCCAGGTGAATCTTGCCGTTCGCATAAGGCGGCCCGTCATGCAGGATGAAGGCCTGTTCGCGCTTGCCGGTACGGTGCTGCAACTGGGCGTAACGTTGCGCCTGTTCCCAGTCGAGCAGCATCGCCGGCTCGCGCTTGGCAAGGTCGGCCTTCATCGCAAAAGCGGTGTGCGGAAGATTGATGGTGTGCTTGTAGTCGCGGCTCACGCGAATGCTCCGGAATCGGTGGGTAAGTCGGCAAGAACGCGCCGCGCTTGTGCGGCGTCGCGATCCATCTGCGCGCGCAGCGCATCCAGATCGACGAATTTTTCCTCATCGCGCAGCTTGGCGACGAACTCGACGTCGATGCGCTGGCCGTAAAGGTCGCCGTCGAAATCGAACAGGTGCGCTTCCAGCAGCGGCTCGCCGCTGCCCGTGATGGTCGGGCGCACGCCGAGGCTTGCCACGCCCGGCCACAAGCGCTCACCAACACGCACGCGCACCGCGAAAATGCCGGACACCGGTGATACGCGTTTGCCAAGACGAACGTTCGCGGTGGGGTAGCCAAGCTTGCGGCCCACGCGCTGGCCCCGCACCACGCGACCGCCGATCGTGAACGGGCGACCCAGCAACTCGGCCGCATGCACGAAATCGCCGGATGCCAGCGCACCGCGAACCCGCGAGGCCGACACGCGCTCGCCATCGCCGGTCGAGACCGCACCCAGCACGCGCACTTCGTACGCACCTTCGCCCTGCATGGCCTCGAGCAACGCCACGTCGCCCACACGATTGTGGCCGAATCGGAAATCCGCGCCGACCCAGATTTCGCGCGCGCCCATCCGTGCGACCAGCACGTCGCGCACGAAATCAGCCGCGCTCATCGCCACCAGCGCGGCGTTGAAGCGCAGCAGCAGCAATTCATCGGTACCCGCACCGGCGAAACCGCACAATTTTTCGCGCACCGAAGAGAGGCGCTTCAACGGCGCGGGCGAAAAATAGCTGCGCGGCAGGGGCTCGAAGCTCACCGCGGCCGCGACCACCCCACGCTTCGTTGCACGTTCGCGCACATTGGCCAGCAGGGCGGCATGGCCGCGATGCAGGCCATCGAACGCGCCGATCGCGAGCACGCTGCCGTCCGGGGCCAGGCACTGCCCCGCGATGTCACGGTGGATCTTGAGCATCGAAAAAGTATATTGGAGCAGGCTTTGGTGAAAAGTCGGGCCACGGAAGGCCGTTCTGGTGTTCCCAACTATCGCTACTTCCATTCTCGCATTGCCACTCGGCAAAGCAGGATCAGGGATGATCGCAATCAATCACCACACAACCCGTTGCATCGACGCGCGCCAGAAGGTCGCTGACGCGCCCGTGCCCCGGCACCTCCAGTTCGGGCGCGACGTCGGCCAGCGGCAGCAGCACGAAGGCGCGTTCGTGCAGGCGCGGGTGCGGTACGGCGAGGTCCGGTTCGTCGATGACATGATCGCCGTACAGCAGAAGATCAAGGTCGAGCGTGCGTGGACCATTGCGCACGCCCCGCACGCGACCCGCGCGCGTTTCGACATCGAGCAATGCCTCGAGAAGACCGCGTGGTGAAAGCGAGGTTTCGAGTCGCGCAACCGCATTGATGAAATCCGGCTGATCGCGCACGCCCCACGGCGGCGTGAGATACAGGCGCGAGCGCGCGCCCAGGACAGTGCGCGGCAGCGACGCCAGAGCCTCGAAACCACGCCGCACCTGGGCGCGCGGATCATCGAGATTGCTGCCCAGCGCGACGCAGGCGGCGACCGTCTCAGGCATGCGTCATTCTTGCGGGCCGCTTTCCGGCGTGCCCGTCTTGCGTCCGCGACCGCCACGCCGGCGCCGGCGCCGTTTCGGGACGGCGACACCTTCGCTTGTTCTGGCAGGGGTTTTCGACGCCAGCGAAGTGGAAAGCTCATCCGCCGAAAGCGCTTGTACCTGCGTCCACCATTCGCCCGACTCGCGCAGTTCTTCCGACTCGCGCGCGCGCAACAGCAGGAAGTCGTACGCGGCGCGGAAGCGCGGATGCGCCATCAGCCGGAACACGCGCTTGCGGCTCCGTTCCGCGAAGCGCGGTTGCAGCGCCCAGATTTCCTCGATCGCATAGGCGAACCGACGCGGAATCGCGACGCGCTTGCCCTGCTCGGCCATCACCCGATGCGCGGCGCGTAGCCATGCCAGCGGCTGGCTGGCGCCTTCGTCGCGCAGCTTCGCCGCGAGCGTGTCGACCTCGCCCCACAGCAGTATCGCGAACAGGAATGCAGGGGTCACCGGACGCCCTTCGGCGACCCTTGCGTCGGTGCCGGCGAGGCCGCGCTCGATCAACTCCAGCATCCCGCCGGATGCATCACGCTTCAACGCACGCGCAGTGCCGGGAAACAGGTGCCGCAGCAAGTCGTAACGCACCAGCATTCGGAAACTTTCGAGGCCGTAGCCCGCCAGGAACATCTTCTGGCATTCGTCGAACAGACGCGCAGGCGGCGCATCGACCAGCAAATGCCCGAGCTGGTCGAACGGCGCCGCGGCCTCGGCGTCGACCGTGAAACCGAGCTTGGCCGCCAGTCGCGCCGCCCGCAACATCCGCACGGGGTCCTCTCGGTAGCGCGTGGCCGGATCGCCGATCAGGCGCAGGCGCTTGCGTTCGAGGTCTTCGATCCCGCCGACGTAATCGATCACGCTGAAATCGGCGATGTCGTAATACAGCGCGTTGACGCAGAAATCGCGGCGCAACGCATCCTCCTCGATGCTGCCCCATACGTTGTCGCGCAGGATGCGGCCATCGACCACATGGCGGTCCTCGCTGGCGTCACCGTCGCCGGTGCCGCGGAAGGTGGCGACCTCGACGATCTCGGGCCCGAACACCACGTGCGCGAGCCGGAACCGCCGACCGATCAGGCGGCAATTGCGGAACAGTTTCCTCACCTCTTCCGGCGTCGCATCGGTGGCAACGTCGAAATCCTTGGGCCGACGACCCAGCAGCAAGTCGCGCACTGCGCCACCGACGAGGCACGCGCGGAATCCGGCGTCCTTCAGGCCATACAGGACGCGTAGCGCGCCTCGGCTGACCTGCTTGCGGGAAAGGTTGTGTTGCTCGCGCGGGATCACCCGCGGCGCGGGCATCGGGTAATCAGAAGCGGCGGAATCGGAACTCAAGCGGCAGACATCCCTGCGGGGCAAAAGCCGCTAATTGGCGGCACGAAGTCCGTTATACTAGCGCGCTGCGCGGCGCCACGCTCCCTTCGTCTAGTGGCCCAGGACATCGCCCTCTCACGGCGGTAACGCGAGTTCGAGTCTCGCAGGGAGCGCCAATCTTTCAAAGGCTTACGACAGTTTTACGCAGGTCGATACAGGCTGAAACAGGGCAAAACTGGTGCCGATTGTCCCCGGATTGTCCCCTACCCTCTCAATACTGTCCGCGCGGTTTCCCGGACGCGTCATTATTGGCGTCAAGGAAGTGGCGGAGGTAATGCACGAACGCGGCGACAAGGCGGCCCAAGAAGCCGTCCGCGCCGGTCTGCGACGGGGCGACATTGTGCCCGGCGCGAAGCACATGCGCGGCAAATGGCTCGTTCCGTTGGCTGCATTTGCAAACTGGGTTGATAGCCTAGCCGTTGCGTCCCCGCCACAGGAGCCGCTACCGGATAGACCCGCATCTCGCCGTGTTGTGTCAACACGTTCGACGGCTCCGGTGTATCCAGCGCGGCGCGCCGCGCAGCAAGCGCGCTCGGCGGCATTTTTCTCTGCTCTTTTGTGGGAACTGACGCTGCTCCAAGCCTTGCCGCTGGCCACCAGCGCGGCGGCGGCTCTGACCCCACTCCACCGCGTTAGTCCTAGACGGCGGCGTCCCGCCTAAACGTCAGCCGCGCACCGCTCCGCCTTCTTCCTCTGCGAGGGGGCCAATACGGCATAGACGGCGGCAGCGGCGTCGGCATCCCGGCAACCCCACACGCTCTGACGCAAGGCGCGTTCCGTGAGCGGCTTGCCCTTTGCTGCCAACTTGGCTTGAACCGCCTGCCCTTTGCGGGCCAGCGTCAACAACTCGCCCGCCTTGGTCTCGGAAAGAATGCGCCGCATGTCGTTGAGGTGGAGCGTCGAAGCCCGCGCACCCCAGCCGATGTCCTCGGCGTCGAGCGTGTCGGATGCCTTGCCAAGGATGAAGTGATACAGCGCGGCATATTTGAATGACCGGAAAAGGATGCGCCGGAAGAAACTCTCCGGCAGGGCCGCACCGTCGCACAACAGGCCGAACGCCTCCCGGAAAGCCGTTTCCGCATCGTCGCCCACCTTGTAGGCGTCTGGTATCGGTGTCGCTCGCAACTGGTCAAGCGCCTTTTGCGCGGCGGCGCCAAGGGCCTGCGTGTTATAGAGCGGGAAGTTCCGCATGGGCCGCTTGGGGTCACGTTCCGCCCACACAAAGGCGAACCGTTGCGCGAACCCGTCCATTAGGCTCTCGGGTGACAGCGCCCGCAGGAAACTTTCCGGCGTGTTCAAGCCCAGCACGCCAAGGCAGGGCGTGTCGATGGTGATGGTTTCCTTTTTCGTGCTGCGCTCAATCTTGTCGTAGCCGTAGGCGCGCAGCATGTATTCCTTGATATCCGCCAGCGGGCTGTTGGGCGTTTCAATCTGCTTCAACTTCTGCGCGATTTCATCCTGAAACCACAACCCGAAGTTGTGCTGCTTGAACGCCTCGATGAAGCGCGCGCCACTGTTGACCTCCGGGAAGGTGGACTTCACCGGCGACGCATTGGCAAGGATGTTGTGCGCGAAGGTCTTGCCTGCCCCACTCGGGGCCAGGACGACCGTCCAAAGGTCGGCATAGCAGTTGGTCGCATTGCCGACAATGCGCGTGCGGCGTTCCAGCAACATGCCGCTGGCGAAGTGGAGCAACGCGAAGAACGGCAGTTCCAGCGGGATATCCGTCCCTTGGTAGAACGCCTGAATAACGCCATCCAGCGCCGAACCCGGCGGCACGGCCAGCAACCCGCGCCAGCCGCCAACTTCCCGGTCTTTGATGGACAACATCGCGCGGGCGGTTTCCTGCGCGTCCCTTGTCATCGCCTGCCATTGTGCGAACCCCATGACCTTTGCCTCTCGTGGTGGTAGAGGCCGCTGTTGTCGTCTCAACTCGAAAATCCGCAAGGGGGCCTGTTGTCTTCCGTTCAGCGTGTGGCGACCCCTCCCGCTATTTCTCTACGCAAGCGGGTGCGTGTTGCCCTCAAACCATTACGGGGCAACGGTTTCGGCGCGGACACCCAGCACACGCCCGCATCTACGCCGCATCTACGGCTTGCCCGGTCGTGGGGGTCGGCTCCTCGGCCCGGCGTCGGGGTGCGCGGCCTTCGGCGAAGTCGGCAATACGCCAGCAAGGCGCAACCGTGCCGCGAGCGAGGGCCTCGGCACGGAAACGGGTGCAACGCGCTCACGCGGTGCGCGGGGCATTGGGGGCGTGTAGGGCTTCGCTGACAGAACCGTCAGCCGCTGCCGCTTCTTCGTGTAGTCCTTCTGCGCTGCTTCCTGTGCTCGTCGTGCGCGTTGCTCCCGCCGTTCCTGCCGCGCAATGGCGCGTTGAAGTTTGCCGCGCTTCGCCTTCCATCTCGGGCGCAGCCAGAACAGGAACCAGCGCGGGCGGGGATGGTCGCCCAGCCATTGCGCCAATCGCTTCCTGCGGCACTCGGTTTC
>Ga0207707_10000098_pt1 | contig 87035 bp, 87 predicted proteins | sample KBSC83BmetaG_FD_184336 | JGI IMG/M metagenome (GOLD analysis project Ga0207707, IMG submission 184336) | Corn rhizosphere microbial communities from Kellogg Biological Station, Michigan, USA - KBS C8-3B metaG (SPAdes) (version 2) | ecosystem: Host-associated > Plants > Roots > Rhizosphere ... | reverse complement strand
CACCTTGCCGCTGGCGTTGATGCCGATAGCCAACAGGAACGTGCGCGAAATGGTAATGGCCGAAAGGAGCGATACAATAACGCCGAGGAGAAACACCAGCGCAAAGCCTTTGATGATTGAGGTGCCCAGCCAAAAGAGAATTACCGCCGCAATGATGTGCGCAATGTTAGAGTCGCGGATGGCGCTCCACGCGCGCTTAAAACCCTCGCGTATGGCTGCCTCGGTCGGCTTGCCGCCCTGCAACTCCTCTTTCATGCGCTCGGCAATAAGAATGTTGGCGTCGACAGCTAAACCAACCGACAGGATAAAGCCCGCCATGCCGGCCGCGGTGAGCACTACAGGAATAAGTTTAAACAGGCTCAACATCAATATTGAGTAAATAACCAAGGAGACAACCGAAATAAGCCCCGGCAGGCGGTACCAAAAGATCATAAAAAGCGACAGCACGATAAAGCCCACAATGCCGGCGTAAAGCCCCGCGTGCAGCGCCTGCGCGCCGAGGGTCGGGCCGATGCTGTCGGTTGAGTCGAGTGTAATTGGTACGGGGAGTGCGCCCAAGTTAAGGTTGGTGGCCAGCGACTTGGCAGTGTCGGCGGTAAAGTTGCCGCTGATGATAGCCGTGCCGCCGTCTATTTTTTGCTGGATGGTTGGCGCCGAGATAAGCTGGCCGTCGAGGAAGATGCCGAGCGCGTGGCCCACATTGGCGTCGGTAATATCTGCAAACATCTTGGCGCCCTCAGGGTTAAAGTTGACTTGCACGACCGGTGCGCTTGCTGCAGCGCCGGCGCCGTTGCCAAACTGGAGCGAGGCGGATGATAGGAACTCGCCGGTAAGGCCGGTGTCGGTAAACGCATTCTGATTGACGGTGCCGTCGGCGTTAGTAGTTGATGCCTCAAAGCCGGGCTTCACTAATTTAAATTCCAAGGTCGGCGTCTGTCCGATTAATTTGATAGCCTGATTGACGTCGGTCACGCCGGGCAAATCTACAATAAGGCGGTGCGTGCCGTTGCCAAGCGCGCCGCCCTGCTCGAGCTGTACGACCGGCTCAGACACGCCAAAGGCATTGACGCGGCGCTCAATAACCGACTGCAGCGCGGTCAAAGAGTCGTTAACATTGGCGGCAGGCACTTTGGATATATCGGCGTCGTACACCAACTCGGTGCCGCCCGAGAGGTCGAGGCCGAGTTTAAAAGCGTAGTGGCCCTGGTTTGCCTGGTAGTTTGGGGTGGAAGTTTTGTATATAAAAAATCCCAGCGCCCCTGCGGCAATGAGTATAAGGACCGCCGTATATCGTAGTGCGAACATGCACCCGAGAATACCAAACTTATTATCTTTTCGCAAAGGCCTCCTGCCGAAGGCAGGCACTATTAATGCTTAGCTAATATAAAGAGATTCTTGAAGATCATAGCAACGGCTATGGGCCCAATGCCGCCCGGGACGGGGGTAAAGACACTGGCCACCTCGGCGCACTTGGGGTCGGCATCGCCTGAGAGGCGCCCCATTGCCTCGCTGGTGCCTGCGTCTATCAATACCACACCTTCTTTTAGCATCTCGGGTTTTACAAAACCCGGATTGCCCGCGCCCAAAACTACAATGTCGGCATGTTTTAGGTCAACGAGGTTGCCGCGATTTTGTGTGATGACCGACACTTTGGCGCCCAGCTCTTTGAGCAACTCGGCAACGGGCGCGCCCACCAACTTTCCGGCACCAACGACAATTACATTTTTTTGTAACGCTGACACATGTGCGCGCACAAATACTTCGGACACCGCTTCAGCAACCGGCGCTCGCACCAAGGACCGTCCTCCATATTTCCCCGAGGACGGTCCTTGGGGATCGGTGATGGCGTCAACGTCGAGATTTACCGGCAGCGCTTCTAAAATTTGACCCAAATCAATTTGTGGCGGCAACGGCATTTGCACTATGATGCCGGCGCAGGTTTTAGACAGGCGTTCCAAGGCGCGCAATGCAAACTCGGTGGTTGAGTCAGCATTTAAAAGCTCGCGCACGACAACCACCTGCAGCTTGTCGGCCACGCGTTCTTTAATTTTTACAAAAGACTGCGAAGCGGCGTCCTCCTCACCCATCAAAACACCGAGCAATAGCTTGGGAGGAAACTCATTTCGCTTTTGGCCCAGCCCAGCGATTATTTCCTCGGCTATTTTTTTACCGTCTACTATCATTGCAACATCTTAACATAGTACAAAAAAGAAAAACCCCGGCGCAATCATGCGCCGGGGTTGCCCTGTTTATTTTTCCAGAGCTTTTTGTGATTTGACCCATGCAAGCTCATCATCGACCATGCCGAGAAGCGACTTGCGCACCGGCGTCCATTTGGTCGCCGCCTGCAGCTTAGTGCTGTCTGCAATGACCTTCGCCGGATCGCCTGGGCGGCGGCCTTTACGCTCCACCGGCACAGGCTTGCCTGAAACTCGCCTGACCGCGTCGATTACCTCGAATACCGAGTGTCCTTCGCCATAGCCGACGTTAAAAGTGTCGGACTTGCCGCCGGCATATAGGTACCGCAACACGTCAAGATGAGCTTGTGCGAGGTCGGTCACGTGGATGTAATCGCGTATTGCAGTCCCGTCGGGCGTGGGGTAGTCGGTGCCAAACACGTCCAGATGGTCGATAGTCCCAAGTGCCACCTGCACTGCCCTGCGGATGAGATGCGTCGGAACTCCGACTACATATCCGCCGCCCGCAACATTAAAGTAGCGCAGTATCGCATAGTCCATGCCGTACTTCCGCAGCAGCTCCTCGGCACGGACCTTGGATTCTCCGTACGGGTTGATCGGATTGAGCGGCGCGTCTTCAGTCACCGGCATCCGGTCGGGGTTACCGTACACGGCTGCCGTCGAAGATAATATAAACCTTTGTACGCCTGCCTTTTTTGCCGCATACAAAAGCGCGCGGGTTCCTTCGGCATTATTGACGTGATACTTGTTTGGCAATCGCATCGACTCCTCAACATCGACAAACGCCGCAAAATGAAATACGACACCTACTTTGCCGCGCTTGAGTATCGACTCGACAAGCGGTATATCTGCGACATCGCCAAGCACAAACAGTGCCCCTTGCGGTACAAGCAGCTTTGAGCCGGTCGAGAGGTTATCAAGTATGACAACCTTTTCGCCCAGCCTTAACAACTCCCGCGCGACTTGGCTCCCTATGTAGCCGGCACCGCCGGTAACCAGAATGGTACTCATGGATTATCTCCTAATGTGATTGTTCTAGCTGATAAGCAAACTACCACAAAGTTGTAAAAAAGCAATATACCTCCTTTTGCTTTTATATTGGTTTAATTTGATGTAGTTGCATCAAATTAAACGCCGCTGCGGGTCAAAAGTTTCTTTATCGTTTTAAGAATGACAACCACGTCGAGCGTGAGTGAGCGGTGCTTGATGTAATACAAATCGTAGGACAATTTTTCGCGCGTCGCTTTCACCTCGGTGCCGTGATGCGGATGATTGTCGTGGTAGAGCTGCGCCCAGCCCGACAGGCCTGGTTTAACCAAATGCCGGACTTGATAGTATGGAATTTCTTTTTCGTATAATGCGACCAGCGTGGGTGTTTCAGGCCGCGGGCCAATAAGCGAGAGGTCGCCCGCAAGCACACTCCAGAGCTGCGGAATCTCATCAAGCCGCGATACGCGCAAAAACTGTCCTACTTTTGTGACATGTAATTTTGACACGCCCTCACTTCCATACATGCCAAGATCATTGCCCGTCATGCTCCTGAATTTGCGCAGGCCAAAAATGCGCCCCCCCTCGCCGATACGGGGCATGGAAATAAGTACTTGGCCGCCGTCCTGTATTTTAGTCGCTAACCATATACACGGATAGAATATGAGCGAAATAATCGCGAGCGGCAATGACACCACTACATCTATGACCCGTTTAAAAGAGTCGTACAAATTGTGCGAGTAGCGCGAGACGTTGCGCGCCAGCCACTCTTGGTCTATGACCGAGAGCGGCACGCGGCCAAAGACCTCTTCGTACAGAGTTAAAGCATCAAAGAAACGTATCCCCTGCGAGAGGTAGTTATACAAGTTGGAAAAGGCCGCCAGCACGCGCGGGTCGGTAAAGTCGGCGATGATAAAGCCGGGTTGCAATTGGGTAACGGCTGCCTGTATGTCGTTTGCTAACGTCAAAGAGCCGGGTTCCAACACTTGGGCAATAGTGGTGGGCGCGTTGCGCGCCAAACGCAATGCATCAACAAGTTCGACAACCTCTGCGCCGCCTCCCACCACCAGCGCCTGCTCTTTGCGCCGGAAGCCAAACTGCGGAAAGAGCGCGACGCGCCACAGCAGCACCAGGACAAACGAAACAATAAGGTAAATCACCAGCAGCGTTTTGGGCGCGATGCCAAAAATAGGGATGAACGAAAAGAAGAGCGCCGCGATAATAACGTTGGCGAGCTGCGCCATAAGCAGCGTGACCGAAATGGCACGGCGCTCGAGTATGATAGAGCGGCTCTCGTAGAGGCCCGCGATAAAAAACACGCCGGCCCAGACGATAAATAAGAGCGAGAATGGCTCAAGGTGGGCCAAAAACAACGCACCGCTTGGCGCTTCGAAGGTGCGCAAAAAGAGCGAGAGCCACAGTGAAAAGACAAAAAAAATGAGGTCCCCCAGGAATAGGCCCAGCGTGCGGGGGCGCAATGCGGGTGTCATATGGTGCATGTATAATACAACAAAATGGCCAAAAAGAAAGTTCTCTATGTAATAACCAAGTCCAATTGGGGCGGCGCTCAGCGGTACGTTTTTGACCTGGCTACCAGCTTGCCTAAAGAGCAATGTGAGGCGGCAGTGGCACTTGGCGGCGATGGAATGCTTGCGCAAAAACTGCAGACGACGGGCACTATGATATATCATAGTGAATCGATGGGCCGAGACATATCTATCGGCAAGGATCTAAAAAGTTTTTTTGAACTTTACCGCCTTTTTAAAAAAGTGAAACCTGACGTAGTACACCTCAACTCATCTAAGGCCGGAGGTGTGGGCGCTTTGGCAGCGCACCTCGCTGGAGTTAAAAAAATAATTTTTACCGCGCACGGCTGGCCCTTTTTGGAAAAGAGAAACTTCATTTCCCGCACCGTTATCTATTTCCTTTCGTGGCTCACGGCCCTTTTGAGTACAAAAGTTATTGTTGTTTCAAACTATGACTTAGCTGCTGCAAAACGAATGCCTTTTATAGGAAGCAAGACGGTAAGGATCTACAACGGAGTCGTGCAAGTGCCGCTGGGTGGCGGGGGCGTAATCCGAAATGCATTTCCGCCCCAAGTAAAAATTACCGGAACGGTGGGCGAATTGACTAAAAACAAAAATCAGATTGCTCTGATTGAAGAAGCAAAACAAAAGCCCGGCATGTACGTGGCGATTGTTGGCGAAGGTGAAGACCGGGCAATGCTCGAGCAAAAAATAAAAGAGTACGGGCTGACTGGACGCGTAAAACTATTCGGCTTTTTACCCGCGGCAGAAGTATTAAAAGGCTTTGACACCTTTGCCCTGCCCTCTTTAAAAGAGGGCCTGCCCTATGTACTTTTGGAAGCAAAAGCCGCCGGCCTTCCCATAGTTGCGTCCCAAGTAGGCGGCATCCCCGAAATCCTGAGTGGAAAAATAGAAGACTTTACGCTCGAGCGGATGGTGTATGAGACTGAACGGCTCTACTTATAAGAACCGCTCGCGATTATATAACCAAATACACCTACCATAATAAGGAGAAAAAAGAGGACAAGAAGAACGGTTTTGAAAGTTGAGGGGCGCCACTGTCCGCGCGCGTTCTCGACAAGAGAAATATATATGAATATACACAGTAACCCGGCCGCTGTTGAAGCAACGCCTGCAAAAATCCCGGCGACGCCCGGACGCGCAAATTGCAGCAACGAGTTAAGTGCAAAGCCAATGGTCGCCCACGGTAAGTAAGGACGCATCCACGCAGCCTGGTTGAACCCCTCCACAGGAGTATAGTCTCCTGTTTTTGTATCAGTACCGAGAACTGCGTACTCTTGATTAAATTTCCTGCGCTGTAGGTAGGCGTAGGTCCCTACCCCAGCCCACAGAATTGCGCTGACCAGATAAAATTGATTTTGAGACATGGCTTTATTATACAACCTTAAATTGAGCTGTAGCCGCCTTCGAATTCGCGGTTCATTGCTTCGGGATGGCTAGCGCGCGAATAGGCATTCATCCCCGAAAGGATGCCCAACGACAGGAACTCGGCCAAGATGTGCGAGCCGCCGTAGCTCATAAAGGGTATGGTGGTACCCGTGACGGGCAAGACGCCCATGTTGATGCCCACGTGCAGCAAGAAGTGCGCAAAAAAGTAAAACAGTACGCCAAAGGCAAACAGCGTCTCAAAATTGCTGGCGCCGCGCGACGCCGCGGCAAATATCCGCCAAAAGATTATTCCAAACAGGCTAAAGACGATAAGTATCCCGACAAACCCCCACTCTTCTGAAAAGGCGGCAAAGATAAAATCGGTTTGGTACTCGGGCAAAAAGCGCAGCTTGCTTTGCGTGCCGTAGCCGATGCCTTTGCCAAACAATTGCCCCGAGCCGACCGCGACGGTCGACTGGTAAGCGTTGTATCCGGCGCCCTGTATGTGCGCCGTCGGGTTTAAAAAAGTCAAAATGCGCTGCTTTTGGTAGTCGTGGAAGCCGACAAACCATAGCAGCGTAAACGCGGTCGCGCCGACCACTACGACCGTAAGCAGGTGCCTCCAGGAAATGCCCGAGACCAGCACCATGCCGAGCCACAGCAAAAAGATAATAATGGCGCCGCCAAAGTCGGGCTGCAAAGCAACCAGTACAAACACCAACCCCGCGTACGCGCCCGAAACAAGTATGTGCTGGATATTGCGTATCTCGATGTGCCGGCGCGAAAAGTATTTGGCCAAAGCGACAATGAGCGCGAGCTTAACAAACTCGACCGGCTCGATGCCAAGCGTACCGATGGAGAGCCAGCTGCGCGCGCCTTTGACCGCAGTGCCGAGCGCAATAAGAAAGAGGAGCGGCACGATAAGGACGCCGTAAATGCCCGCCGCAACGCCCGAGTTGCGCAAAAAGCGCCAATCGATTTTGCTGGCGATAAAAAAGACGGCGACGCCCGCTGCAATCCAGATAAGCTGCCGCACAAAAAACGGGTCGGCCCCGTTAAACGAATTCATCGTTAAGAGGCCAAACCCGGATAGCGTGAGCGCCGCAAAAAAGGCGATCCAATCGATAGAACTTTTGGTATTGGTAAGTGATATCGGGGTCATTAGAACGAGGGTAAGCGGAAGCTAAAACGAAGGTAATACGGTAATTTCGGCCCGGACTATGTCGGGCGTGCCTGTGGGCCACGTAAACACGACCGGTTGCTCTGACTGTGCGGGCACAGCCTGCACCAAACTTTTGCTTGCAGCGCGCGCCACGCCCTGGCTGTCAAAGAGCACTGCGGCCACGGTAATATTTTTGGCGTCAAATAGGGTTTGGTTGCTGATAGTTGCAGACACCCGCGAGTAATCAGCATTGTGATTTTGCTGCGAGACAAAGAGTGTCGGAAGGCTTTTGGCAGCAACCTTCTTCCACGCCGGCGGCGCGGCTGGGCTTGGCGAGCAGCGCGGATCATACTCAAAACACAAAAACGTGCGCGCGACGACTGCGTTGCCGACGCCGATATTGGGCACGACGATTGGTACGACGGAGACCGGCGGCAAGTCGAGGCTGCCCTCGAGATCCTTGATGAGGCTGTTGGATGCGTCAAACAGCTGGATGTCATATTTAACATTTTTGGCGCCGGCGCCCAAGTTATTGTTTTGGATGTAAGCGGCGGCAGTGTACGTGCCGGGGCCCGTCTCAAACGAGCGTGCCCAAGAAACGACCGGCGGATGCGCGCTGTCCTGGCAGATAAGCGCGCACGAGCCTCCGCAGTCAACACCCATCTCGGCGCCGTTTTGCTTGCCGTCAAAGCAGGTGGCGGGCGTGTTAAAAAAGCTTGCCCATACAACGTATACAAAGACTGCCAGCAAAACGAAGCCTACCGCGTAATACATCAATTGCCGCCGCCCGCTCCAGCTCAGTGCCATAGCCCTATTGTATGGTAAAGTGACCCTAGAAAGAAGCCCTTAAATTAGGAGGTACATATGGACTGGCGAGAGCGAGAAGCCCGTATGCGCGGGTTAAAGTTTGGCACTTTTGTCCAAAATCAATTGGCAGAAGGAGCTCAAGCGGTCGCACAAGAGTTGTCACGAACGTCAGTTGGCGAGCCAAAAAACAGCGGTGGAATTACTGTCGAACAAGGGATTGCTGCAGCAGTCGACTTGGCTCAAAACTATGAAGCCAGCGGCGCAATAACGCCCGAGGCTCTCCAAATAATCATCGACGACAACAGTGACCTGCAAAACTGATTTCGCCAGCTTGCCTGCAATAGGAAGTCCGAGGCACTATGCACTGCAGGAACAAGGCGATTGGAGAAGGCTAAGATGGAATCCATATAGAAAACCCCGGCCAAACGCTGCCGGGGTTTTTATTTTTATAAAAAGAAAAAGCCGCCCAAAGCTCTAGGCTTGGGCGGAATTGGTCGGGGCGGAGTCGCAGCTGCGGGAGAACAGGTTGTATCGCGCCTCCGCCCCTCCTAGGATACTTTCCGCTGGGCCACCGGAATATCCTAGTTGGTGTAGTTAAAATACTAGCAATGAGCGCAGGATTAGGACCTGCATTGTCGGGAACGGATTCTCCGCTGAAGAACAACATATGTCGTCACCCTCCACGAATACTCTACCTTACCTACATTTCCGTTAGGCAGGCATTGTTCGACAATAATCGCATCACCTTTCGGCCAGCGACACTCACTGCAGATGACCGGGATAGATTCAGAGTGGGGAGTTAAGCCCATCTGTAGACACTGGCTGCTTTTAAGCCACTGCCCTCTAAATCGAACCGGACATTCTTTATTAAAAAGAACTTTGGACCCTCTACTCTGGCGGTTAGCTACTCTCCCCACGTTGTACCGTGAGTACCATCGCCACTAGCGAGCTTAACTTCCGTGTTCGGAATGAGAACGGGTGTGACCCCGCCGTTGAACCACCAAAGTAGAATTTCCAAAATCCCTCATCACATAAAAATCAAAACTTCTTACCCCTTTCGGGGACAACAAATTATTGCGATCCTCAAGTTCCTCTCCCTCTCGACATGAGAGGTCGTCAGCCCGCGCTTGCGCGCAATACTGACTCTATAAAACTTTGATCAATTAGTACTTCTCGGCTCAACGCATTGCTGCGCGTACACCTAAAGCCTATCAACGTAATCATCTCTTACGGATCTTAATGAATACTCATCTTAGAGTCGGCTTCGTGCTTAGATGCTTTCAGCACTTATCCAATCCGAACATAGCTACCCAGCGATGCCCTTGGCAGGACAGCTGGCAGACCAGTGGTTCGTTCACTCCGGTCCTCTCGTACTAGGAGCAAATCTCTTCAATATTCGACGCCTGCAGTAGATAGGAGACCAACCTGTCTCACGCATGTTTTCCGCACATTACTGTGCGCATTGGACTATAACTTCCCCAAACTTACTTATATAAGTAGTGGGTGCTAATGATTAGTCTCTACGGGTGTACTTTCGCACTTCCCTCGGTATTGTCCTTGCGCTGTTAACGCAGTCGGAGTCTACCGATATCAATCAGCTTCTTCCTGCTTCACTCTTGCGAGTTTCGCAGGACCGCCGTGATTGGTTGGCTCGTCTCGTCACTTTCGTGACGGATTCTATCTTTTCTATTTATTTTTGACGAAAAAACTTTCAAACAGTTGTTCTTTTTTTAAGTTAAACAAGGCTCGACGGTTCAGATCGTCCAATCCCCCAAAATATCAGGGACGGTCCTTGATATTGGGATGCTGAACGGTCTGAACCCAGCTCGCGTATCACTTTAATTGGCGAACAGCCAAACCCTTGGGAGCTTCTTCACCCCCGGGATGTGATGAGCCGACATCGAGGTGCCGAACTCCGCCGTCGCTATGGACGCTTAGGCGGAACTAGCCTGTTATCCCCAGAGTAGCTTTTATCAGATAATCTTCCACCGCGTCTAATGCGGATGGTCGGTTCACTATGGTCTGCTTTCGCACCTGCTCGGCATTTACGCCTCGCAGTTAAGCCCTCTTTTGCCATTGCGCTATCGGCACGGTTTCCATTCGCGCCTAGAGGACCTTAATACACTCCTCCGTTACTTTTTAGGAGGATAGCGCCCCACTAAAACTGCCCACCAGATACTGTCTCGACGTGGTTTTGCCACGCCGGTTAGCACATACAATCGTACAGAGTGGTATTTCACTGTTGAGTAGATAACAACCAAGATCATTACCATCAAACCTCTCCCACCTATGCTACGCAGTAAAACCGTATATGCAATATCAAGCTGCAGTAAAGCTTCTGGGGTCTTTTCGTCTATCTGCAGGTAACCGGCATCTTCACCGGTACTGTATTTTCACCGAGCTGTGCTCCGAGACAGTTCCCCAGTCGTTACACTATTCGTGCGCGTCTGAACTTACCAGACAAGGAATTTCGCTACCTTAGGACGATTATAGTTATCGCCGACATTCACCAGGGCTTATACAAATCACCATGTACTCTTGCGAGCACACAACGTCCGTATTTGACCTTCTGGCATTGGTCAAGTGTCACCCCCTATACTTCCTCTTACGAGTTCGCAGGGAGCTGTGTTTTTGGTAAACAGTCGCCAGGGAGACTTTCGCTGCGGCCCCAAAATGAATTGGGGCAGGCCTTATTCCGAAGGTACGGCCGATTTTTTGCCGAGTTCCTTGGAGCACACTCACTCGTTCGCCTTACTCTACTCGAGCTGCACACCTGTGTCGGTTTGCGGTACGGTCGTACGTATAGTTAAGTTTAGAAGTTTTTCTTGGAAGGCTCTTCACTGACTTCCCTGCAAGACGAATCTTGCAAGTGCTTCATAGTTACGATAGTTGCATTAAAGCAGTACACCGGATTTGCCTGGCGTACCAATCTTAAACTACAGGGGTCAATCCAATAAGACCCGTCAATTTATTTCCTCCGTCACTCCATCACCTATACGCCGGTCAAGGAATATTAACCTTGTGTCCATCGGGTGCGGCTCTCGCCATACCCTTAGGCCCGACTAACCCTTGGCTGATCACCATCGCCAAGGAAACCTTGTGCTTTCGGCGTGCGGGGATCTCACCCGCATTGCGGTTACTTGTGCCTGCATTCTTACTTCTAAACGCTCCACTATGGGTCGCCCCTTTAGCTTCATTGCAGATTAGAATACTCTCTTACCGCTTGGAATGCCCTAAGGCAAACCAAGCCCTCAGTTTCGGTATTACGTTTTAGCCCCGATTATCTTCGGCGCAGAATCTCTCGATGAGTGAGCTGTTACGCTTTCTTTCAATGATGGCTGCTTCTAAGCCAACATCCTCATTGTCAATGAAACTCCACCTCCTTGTGATGCACTTAACGTAAATTTTGGGACCTTAACTGGAGATCAAGGACTCTTCTCCTTTTGTACGGTGGAGCTTAGCCCCCACGTACTAACTGCCGCGTAACAATAACGGTATTCGGAGTTTGATAGGATTCACGAGATTGCTCCCTGTTGAATCCTGCCAGTGCTCTACCCCCGCTACTCAATAAACGCGACGCCAGCCCAAAAGCTGTTTCAGAGAGAACCAGCTATTACAAGGTTCGATTAGCTTTTCACTCCAACCCACAAGTCATCCGAGAGTTTTGAACGGCTCAACGGTTCGGGCCTCCAGTATGATTTCTCACACCTTCACCCTGCTCATGGGTAGCTCACCTTGCTTCGGGTCTTATGCATGCTACAAACGCGCTATTCACACTCGGTTTCCCTTCGACTCCAGGCTCATCGCCCTTAGTCATGCGCAGCATACATAAACTCGCAGGCTCATTCTTCAATAGGCACGCCGTCGAGGTCTAGGACCTCTTCGACTCTTTGTAGACATATGGTTTCAGATCTATTTCACTCCCCTCACCGGGGTTCTTTTCACCTTTCCCTCACGGTACTAATTCACTATCGGTCTTTGAAAGTATGTAGCCTTACCGGTTAGTTCCGGCAGATTCGCTCAAGCCATTCGTGTCTTGAGTTACTCAAGGACAATTAAGAAGTTGTTTTGATTTCGCCTACAGGACTTTCACCTCCTAGGGTGTTGCTTCCCAGCAACTTCGGCTATCTAACAATTTGTAACTTCTTGGGAACTGAATCCCCTAATCGCCTTACAACCCCCAAAGTTTACTAGATCCTACACACAGCATTGCTGATGCGCGCAGAATCTAGTGCTTTGAGTTTGGGCTTTTTCGCGTTCGCTCGCCGCTACTAACGAAATACTTATTAGTCTCTTTTCCTCCAGGTACTGAGATGTTTCACTTCCCTGGGTATGCTCCTTTATTGCTAAAGGTAAAAGATATTTCTATCTAGTGAGTTTCCTCATTCGGAAATTTCCGGATCAAAGGTTGCTTGGCACCTCCCCGAAACATATCGCCGCCACGCCGCGTCCTTCATCGCCTTTCAAAGCCTAGGCATCCACCATACGCCCTTATTTGTTTTTCTCTCCCTTGCCCGCCTTACGGAGGGTTGTGTTGAGAGAGAAGAAACTTGAGAACCGCAATAATTTGTTGTTATTACTTTTGATTTTATGTGATGATCCATTTACACATCCTCGAAAAGACCCGCTGGAAGCGGTTGTGCAATGGGATTTAAATGTCAAAGAATCTCGCACTCCTCAGCCATTTTCCAACAAAAAATCCCGCTTTAAGGCGGGACAGCGCAACACTAAAGTCGCTGCTATCGCCGCTTTTTTAGATGGTTATTGGTAAACATGCTGTAAAAGAGAGTATATAGGAGGGCTCTATATATGTCAACAAAAACCCGTCTCGACGCCGAGGCGGAGTGCCTCGGACCCTCATCTCTGGCATAGACAGCAAAAAAGCCCCCAGTTGAGGGCTTTTTTGAGGCTAAAAACTTTATGATTTTTACATCTTGCCGTGGTCCATTTGCTCGCGGGTCTTTTCGATAAACCGCGCTGCGGCTTCCTGACCACCAAGGCCAAAGGAAAGGCCGAAGGCGAGTGAGAGCGCTACGACCAAACCGGTAAACAATGTCTGGAAGTATGCAGTTGCAATATTGAGCTGGCTGAGCGCGGCAATAATGCCAAACGACCAGATTGCCCACTTGGCCGCCGTGCCGGCAAAGCCTGCCGAGCGGATGCCTGCTGCACGCGCTGATCCCGCAACCACCCCCTGTGCCACTTCCGCAACGACCGCCGCCACCAAAAGGATGAACACGGCGATGATAACCTGCGGCAAGAACGACACTATTATTTGCTGGAGGAAGAACGTAACGATAGACAGACCGATGATCTGGAGCGACGCCATGAAAAACACGATGATGACAAACCATTTAACCAAGGCGCCGATAAACGCCCCCGAATTTAACTGGTAGCCCGCACGGTGCACTACGTCGCCAAGACCTATCCAGCGCAAACCCTGGTCGAGCTGCAATGCGCGCACGGCCTCTTTGACCACGCGGCCGAGCAAGACGCCCACAAACCATCCGATGAGAAAAATAATAATGGCAACCAGAAGGTTCGGAATGAACATTGCCACCCCCCACAGCAGGCTATAAAACGCCTGCTGAAACGCCACTATCGAGTTTTGAATAAACATATATAAACCTAATACTGTAAATAATAGCCCTAATAATCGACACCTTAATTGTAGCAAGCAAAGGACCCCCAACCGGAGGCAGTGGGGATAGCCAAAAAGCCTTAAAACAGACTATTTCAGGCCAATGTTGAGCTTGTCGTGCACTATCGTGTGCGGGTAGTCAAAAATATCTTTAATAAGATGGTCGTTCATGCCAAGGCGGTAAAAAAACTGGTCGGTCGAGAGCGACGTGTAACGCAGCTCTTTGCCCAGCTCGCTTTCTATCTTGCGCACTTGGCGCTCGAGCCGCGCCGCGTTGATACGCTCGCCCACTACAAACAAATCGAGCCGCGCATCCTCCCACTCGCCTAAAAAAACGCCGGCGATAACCATAAACCGTATAGTGCCCGTGCGGCGCACTCTGTCGTACAGCTGGCTTGCCTGATGCGACGTGTTGAGTAATAGATTTTGCAACGCCAGCGTATATTCGAAATTGGGGTTGAGCTGGTAGCGCGCCGCGGCAGCGCTGCCGCGGCGCGCTTTTTTGACGACGCCGATTTGGAGGAGTAGGGCAAACTCGCGGCGCACTTCGGTGCTGCGCGTTTGCGAGCGCTCTGCCGCCTCGGCCATCGTAAAGGTAGACTTGGGGTTAAACAAAAAGAGGCGCAGTAACTTGAGCCGTGCGTTGCTGCCAAATAATTTCTGTAAAGTATCAGTCATACAGTAAGGCTAGGGTCATATGCATTTTACGCGCCTCCATACCTTTAGGCAAAGGCGTTTGCTACTACACCACAAAACAACGAATTTTATAAAAACAAACGCCTCACAGGGTGAGGCGGTAGTTGTTGGTGTCGCGATACGCAAAACCAAGCTTTTGGTAGAGGCTGTTTGCTTCGATTCGCGAACGGCGACTAGTGAGGTCGATGCGTTTGAGCTTGTGGGCGCGCGCAGTTTCGATAAGCAACTGTACTAACCCACGACCCGCGCCCTGTCCTCTTGCAGCTCGAGCCACAATCACGTCCTCGACCAGCCCTATCCGACCGGTGGGAATACAATTGATGACGAGAGTCGCCATCCCGACGATTTCCCGCTCTTGAGTGAGAGCTACAAACAAAAAGTTTTTATCGGTCATTTCCCGCCACACGTGAAATGGCGGAGGCAGGGCTCTTGGCGAAAATTCCGCTAAAAGTCTGTTGAGGGCCTCGACGTCTTTGTATTTAAGGCCGTTAGGGACCATGCACTCGGCGGTAAAACTTGCTTGCATTTGAACCTCCATAGGACTGAACTGCCTTTAACCTACTTCAAAAATAAGGCTACTGCAAGAAATAGAAAGCTGCATCATATGATGCAGCTGGATGAACGGGAAGGGAAAGAAGAGAGGAACGAAAGAGCGGGAGAACAGGGGAAAGAGAAGAAAGAACGAGGGCGAAGAAGAACAAATGAATGAAGGGGATGAGAGGTGAAAAAAGAGCAGGGAAACGTGAGGAGTAGGTTGCAAGGCTATCCTATTAATTCCGAGCGCCCAGTCACCTATCAATGAGCCCTAACAAAACCGTCCATCTATACTAACTGCCCTACCAATATAAAGGTTACAAAAAAGCGCCTCCGGTGTAATCCGGAGGCAGGTGGGGAGGCAGATCGTACAACTCAAGCGGCAGGGTTTAATGAGGTATGCACTGCCATTGCGTCTTCCTCTACCGCAGGAGCGGTAGAGCGTTGTTTTATCGACGGCATTCGGTCGAGCATTTCAAAACCAACTGACGTAACCGCAGCGGTTGCAAAATGTCCTGCAAAAAACAGCTGCATTTTTGGGTGGAAAAACATCAAGTGCAACATGGCATTTCTCCCGAGGCAGAAGGCCTCAACAAACCTGTAGTTAGTATGAACCTTCCCGTTGCGATAGCAAGAAAGCCGGGTGCGCGAAAACAAAAATCCGCCCCAATAAAAGGGCGGATTTTTGTTTACAGGGGAAACATCAAGGTTTACCTTGATAAATATAAGTAGATTATTTGAGTTCTACCTTGCCGCCAGCTGCCTCTACGGCTGCCTTAAGCTTGTCTGCATCCTCCTTCTTCATCCCTTCCTTAAGCACGGTCGGGGTTGCATCTACGAGGTCCTTTGCCTCTTTAAGGCCCAAACCAAGCGCGTCTTTAACCGCCTTGATAACCTGTACCTTTGCCGCGCCGGCGTCGGTCAAGTGAGCGTTAAAGCTTGTCTTTTCCTCGCCCGGCGCTACTGCGCCTGCTGCCGGAGCCGCTGCAACTGCCGCAGCCGACACGCCCCAGTGCGACTCAAGAGCCTTAACGAGCTCGTGGAGCTCAAGCACGGTCATCTTTTCGACCGAGTGGATAAGGTCCTTAAACTTGGTCGGAGCCTCTTTTTTTGCTTCTGCTGTGGGAGCCGCTTCTGCCTTTACTTCTGCTGCAGGCGCTTCGGCTGCTGCCGGAGCTGCTGCGTCTACTGTAGTTTCGTCTGCCATAAATAATTTTAGTTAAATTCTTTCTCTTCTAATATTAATCTTTAAAAGTCTTTAAAGATTTACACTCTGCTTCTTTGCATTTTCGTGCATGACGGTTGCAAAACGCTGTATCGGGCTATTGAATAGCTGCACCAATTGGCCGCGAAGCGCCTGCATGCCCGGTATCGACGCGATCGAAATGATCTCAGCCTGATTGACGTACTTGCCGCCAAACACGCCGCCTGCAAACGACAGCATCTCGGGATACTTTTTGACAAACACTGCCAGCTCGCGCGCGGGCGCCAGCTCGTCGGCGCCGTAAGCCAAGCCTATCTCGCCATCGAGCTCGGGCATCGTGCCCTCAAACTTTTGCGAGTCCATGGCGCGGCGCACCAGCGACTTTTTAGCTACGGTGTAGCCAATGTCCTGTGCGCGAAACGCCTTTCTCATTTCGTTTTGCGCAGCGACGTTAAGGCCGCGAAAGCGCGCAAACACAATGGTCGACGCTTTGCCGGCAATGCCGGTTACCTTCTCCACTATCTCTACTTTCTTTTGTTTGGTAATTGCCATATTTATTTCTCTATTTCCGGGCAAATAAAAATGCCCGGCGTAAGGGCATAGCTCGACCTCGGCAGGAGTATTTTCATACATTAACGGCTTGCGCCTACCCGCTGTCTTTGGCCCTTATGCACACACAATACCCTAGTCTCAAACCCGCGTCAAACTTAAATACAAAGGACCGTCCTTTGTAGATTGCAATAGTTCGTCTAAGTCGTTTTGAGACTTGAGAAAGTCAGGAATCTCATTGAGCGATAAAATGCAACGCTCCGGACGGATATCTTTTGAGTAATCCACAAAACTAGAGTATGGGTACGATGTAAGAAATTTCAGCACTCCGGTTTTATCTTTAATGCCGCTTGTCTTCCAATCAGCTTGAAAAATATCAAGTGGGTTGAGATGCACGTACGCAAATATATACCTAAAGTATTCTTCCGTATCTATATGGCTACTTTTGAACCTGCCTTGAAACAACGTACCGCTATGCTCATATTTGGTATTAAAGTACATTGAGTAACCGGTGGCCAGTTTTTTCATAAAGATGGTAATTCCATCCTTTTCCTTCTGACGAATAACCAGATGAAAATGGTTAGGCATCAGGGAGTAAGCTAAAATATCCACGAGCCGCTCGCTTATTTTTTCACTCTCAAAAATATCTTTAATAGATCGGCCTCGATATCGTTCAAACAGATCACGGAGAGTGAGCGGCTCATTGCTGTTTGCTAAAAATAAAAGCAAGGAGAATCGGAAATAGTCTGACTCATTGGTAAAAATACGCTGCTTATGCGCACCTCTATTATAAATATGATACGTCTCCCCTTCTACGAGCGGTTGCTTCCTCAGCATTGGGGCATCATAGAACAAAGCAAGAAATACACAAAGGACCGTCCTCGGGACAATAACCCGAGGACGGTCCTTGGGGAAACAGAAAGGTTACGCGGCGGGGACGGCTATTTGCTCTTGTGGATTTTGAGGACTGGGTGTTTGCGAGGCGGTAAACAGGAGGATGCCAAAGGCTATGGCAATGATAACCAAAAAGACAAAGAAGAATTTAAAGAAACTTTTGGTAAAGTAGCGGTCCATCTTCTTATTTTAACACGCAATTAGCTGCCGTTTTGTACGCCTTGGTAGGCGGCTTTGGACAGCTGGGCAATGATGCCCTCGAGTGTCGCAAGCGGCGCCGAGCCGCGCGTCATGACGCACATCAGGTATGGGTCTTTGCCGTACACCATGCCGCAGTCATGCAGCTCGTGCTCGGTCGTAACATTGTTGGGCGCAATACCCACCAACCCCAACTTGTGCGAGACAACCGTGCTGCTACCAACGCCGGCTACTAACCCTTGCGTAAAGCTTACTTGGCTCAAGAGCGCCAGCGCCTTTTCGGAATTGTCGCGCGAGAGGTACGTACCGTTGTACAGGACGCGGAACATGGTCGATATTTGGTGCGCGGTTATAAAGTCCGCATTGGCAAGATTTACGTTTTCTTCCGTGGGGATGCCCAAGTCACCGTACACGCGGTTGACCGTGTCGGTATTGATGTTGGCATCAAGGAGCGCGGTTGCATTGTTGTCCGAGTATTTAATCATGTACCCTATCAACTCCTCTACCGAGTAAGAGTGCCCGGGCAGTATCGCCTGCGGGGGTACAATATCCTGCATCGCATTTAAATCGGTGCTGCCAAGCGGATAGGTTAGCTCTTTGGTAAGGATACCCGGGTCGCTCTCGGACTCTTGATAGTACGCAATCATGAGCGGGATTTTGCCAAGACTCGAAGGGTAAAACTGCTCGGTGCCGTCGACATTGGCCCATGCGCCCGTTTTAAGGTCGGTAAAGTAGACGCTGGCTTTGCTGATGTTGCCGCTGCTTTTGTTGGTGTCGATGATGCTTTGCAGCTCTTTGCTCAGCAGGGTGTTTTGGCTGTAGACGTTAGAGTTGTTGATATTGCACACCAAAAGCGGATTGATAAAGTTGTATCCGCCAAGGCGTAGCGACTGCGGTGACACGCTCAAGTCATTTTGCCCCCGTTGATACCAGCCAAACCCAAAGCCCGCTCCCGCCAAAACTATCGCGGCTACAAACACTCCTAACCACAATGTAGTTGTAGGAGTAAAAGCGCTTGGTTCTACTCGGCCGGCTTTCATGAATATATACCTATTATACGTGGCTTTACTGCGATTTGGTTTGTATCTGTTGTTGCAACTGCAAAAGGTCGGGGTTGTTGGGGTTTGCTTTAAGTCCTTGCGCGATTATATCAGCCGCTGCCGTGGTGCCTACCTTATATACTGTGGTGTACATCAAAAACAGCTCACGGTAGTAGTCTATGACCTGCGGGTTTAAGCTAATAGCTGCCTTGTAGTCGGCCTCGGCTTTGGGATAATTTTTAAGAAAGTCCAAGTTTAACTCGCCCAAGTTTCCGTACGCTACGTAGGAAAGATTACTTGGACTGCTTACCACATATTGCCAAGCCACCTGCGCGCCGGCATAGTCGCCCGCCATTTTGCGGTAGACGCCAAGTTTGAGCCACAAATCAAGACGCGTCGGCGCAGCCTTTAGCTGGGTAATAAGATTCTGCTCGTTGACGCGCAAGGCAGCCTGCACGTCGGGCGCAAGTGTGGGGCTAATAACTATAGCGCCCATTAATGACGGCGGCTGTACCGCAGTATGCGAGGCAGTTGTTGACCCTACTTGCTCGAGCGTTACGCCGGGCGGCAAAGTCACGCTATTGCCGCCGCCCAAGTCCACAGTAGTCGTGCCCATGCTAGTGCTGCTGGCAGTAGGACTTGGTGCAGCCGCTTGATACGCGCGAAACGTAAACACCCCCACGATAATGATGAGTACTGCAAGTGCGGCACCCCAGAGATAACCATTGTTTTGCATAAGAACAGTTTACTTTAATTTTAGACAAAATCCTACTTCACCAAGGCTTCGCGGGATACGCAAAAACCCCCTCTTTCGAGGGGGTTTTTGCTACTAAGCTTGGGTTAAACTCCGAAGAGTCGACCCGAAGGCTAGATTACTGCGACAGAGTCTTGATAAGACCAGTTGCAGGGAATCCGAGGATACCGAAGCCGTTGGTCCAATCCTGATCTGAAGTGATGTTCGCCGTAGTTGTTGCATTCGGCGACCAGATGAAGTTGCTCGAAGTTACACCAGTAACTGTGCCCATATTGGTCGAGAGGCTAGGATAAGCCGCATCGCCCATGAGCTTGGTAGTTATTGATGAACCAGAGACTGAGCCTGCTACTGAAGCCGTAAGCTTGAAGTAGTAGGTTGTGCCTGCCGGAACCTGGAGCGCGTTGTTAGTAGCCGTGATGGAGAAGTTTCCACCGCTCGGGATAGTTGACAACGTAGCACCAAACTGGCCAGCTACAGTACCGTAGTTACCCGAAGCATTCTGCGAGTAACCAGCGTCGCTGTAAGCATTGAGCTGCACGTTCGTTACTGTCGGCGTTGTGCCGGTAGCAACGTTAAACGTGAACTTGTCGATGCCAAGCGAGCCATGGGTGTCTGCAGTCACCTTGAACTGCATAAGCACGCCACCAGCCGGAGTGTTTGAAGTCTGGCTAGAGTCAAGAGCGATAGTCGCCGGGAAGGTGTTGAAGGTGCGGAGACCTGCAACGCCCGTACCTGCGGTGATGCCAGCAGTACCGCGAACGGTAGAGCCAGAGTTTACGCCGGTACCCTCAGAGTTGAGGTAATCGATAGCGATCAAGTCGCCCTCGTGACCAGGCTGGTTGCTACCAATGTCGGCAAGATCTGCCTTAACAATGATAGTTGCATCCTGATCCTTCGGAAGCTGTACCTGAGTGGTAAGCGTCGAAGTTGCAAAGGTAGCGTTACCCAAGAAGGTAGCGGAACCGATGAGCGTGTTCGCTGGGATAGCCACACCTGCGGTAGTCATTACGTTGTTGCCAGCGTAAAGGTTAACCGTAGTGAGGTCAGCAGGTGATGAAGAAGCTGCCGGGTTTGTAAGAGTAAGACCAACCTTGGTGAGGTTAACCGACTCGTTAGAAGCGCGGAACTTAATCACGTTTGCAGTGACACCTGTAGTACCACCTGCTACAAGAGCGTACGAAGGAGCAGAGCTGTCAGTCGAAACTGCAAGCGATGCACCAGTCGATACATTCATCGTAGGGCCAGTAGCGACAGTGGCGTTAGCCACAGTTACTGAGCTGCCGGAAGTTACGCCGGAAACCGAGAAGGCTGAGCCTGCACCGATGCCAAAGCTGTAAGTACCGGTTGCACCTGAAGAGATGTTGCAGGTGAAGCCGAGCGTTACAAGCGTGCCTTTAGGAACAGTGAGAGCGTTGTCGAAGCTAACCGTAAAGGTAGCGCCGAGGTTTGTCGTGTTCAATACGCGAGAACCGGTGTTAAGAGCGGTTGAGCCGTTCCAAACTTGGCAGTTCGAGAGCGTAGTGGTCGCTGAACCCGAGCCAGTGAAGGTCAACGGGAGGGAGCTGAGACGTACGTTTTCACCAGACTGAGAAGCATCGAGCTGGAAGTTAGCGAAGAGTACGTTAGCGCCGCCTGCTACAACCGTCTGCGAAGTAGGGCTAGACGAGACACCGATCGAAAGGGTTGCACCCTTAACAGTCATGGTGTTCATCGTAAAGCTTGTTACGTTCGGAGTGATGTTGTTGCCGGTAGTGTCACCAGTAACGTTGGTCCAGCCAGTTGCCGGATTTGTCGAAGCCTGGATAGTTACACCGTTAGCAGTACCGTTAGCGATCTTGCCCTGGAGGGTGTACGTGTGCGTACCAACCGGGAAGTCAATAGAACCGGTGAAGGTAACAGTCTGGCTTGTGGGGCTAGATACCACTGCGTCAAACGGACCTGCGACAGTAACGCCGTTCTCATTTACGAGAGAGACGCTGGTGGTCGTAGCCGCTGCCGAAGAAGTAAGAGTAACCACGAGCGACTGGACAGTGATGCCCTCGCCGGTGAGGTTAGTCTGGAAGCCGCCAAGAGGTTGATTGTTAACGTTAACTGCAATGTTCTGAGCACCTACAGAAGTTGCATTCTGGATGGTCGAGAACGTACCTGCCGTTACAGCAACCGTAGAACCCTGGAAGAACGGATTGCCGGTAACAGTCGGGTTGAAGGTTGAGCCGTGAGCAGCAAGAGCGCTGATCGCGTTCTGAGTGCCGCTGATGGTCGGCGTGATGCCATAACCATACTGGTTACCTACGAGATAGATGTCAGTGTTGCGGTAGATGTCGAACTCGGCAACAGTGCTTGCCGTAGTGTTTGCACCAAGGTCAGCCTGGACGTACGCATCAACCGAGCTGCCCTTCGGAATAACGATACCCGATGGGAAGACGGTCGTGTAGTAACGGCCAGTTGCATCAACCGTAGTAGGGTACGAAGTACCATTGACTACAGTCATCACATTCTGGAGACCAGAGGCAGAGCCGGCCTGGTACCAAGTGATTGACTTAAAGGTTACATCCTCGACAGATCCTGCATTGACCTTAACACCGCTAAAGCGGTAGCCGGTCGTACCAATCGGTTGAGTCGAAGCTGAGTTCGGGTCAAACGAAGAGTTGCTGATTTGTGCCGTACCAATGCTGAGCGAAGCGTTGATCGTATTGCTTGCACCCGTGATAGGGAGCGAGCCGGATACGGTCGAAGCGGTGTTGATTGCAGTAACTGCAAACGAAGCGATATCGCCAGAAGTTGTGAGAGTTGTGGAGATGTTGCCCGCTACCCAGAAGGTCTTAGAAGTACCAGCCGGGATAGTTATTGCAGAACCGATAGTTGCATTGTGGTTTGCATCGAGTACGCGTGAGTTGCCAACTTGTACGCCGGTCGAAGCATCGATAAGAACGACGCCTGCGAAGTCGGTGTCAACTGAAGGACCCTGGCGCTGTACGGTTACGCTGTTGATGGTAACGGGTGCGCCGTTAGCCGTAACAGTGAAGGCCGTAAACGGAACGCGAGCTGCGCCTTTCGGAGCAATCGTGTTAGCCGGTTGTGCAGCTGCCGAGACTACTGCGGTGCCTGCTGCGGTACCTGGCGTAGTGCTCGGAGGAGTTGTTGAAACTCCACCTGCGCAGATTATGTTAGCCTCTGCGCGTGACGAAGCGTAGAAGTTGCCGGTCGGGGTCGTGAGACCATTCGGGGTCAAGATCTGAGCTGCGTACTTGAGCTGGAACTTGTTGACAGCTGCGCGGGTAAGACCACCAAAAGTAGTAGTCTCGTTGCCCGGGGAACCTGCGCCGTTAGACGTAGATACCTGCGTATCTGCCGACATGTTCAAGAACTGCTGCAATGCGAGGACGGCTGCGCCATGCGAACCAATTTTGAGGTTCGTATTGAACGTAGTGCCAGGGCAGATGCTAGCAGCGTGTGCCGGAGCAGCAAGTGCTGCTGAGAAGGCGACTGCTACGATCGCTGCAACACCAATGGTGAGCGCCGCGATGCGTGTTGAACTCTGAGTAAGTGTCATATAATAGTAACTTTTCGAACAATTAATAATTACTTGTAATCACGGATAAAGGGGAACCGAACAAAATCTACCTGGTCTAACCCCCATGATTGAAACTCCATACGCTGTTTCTCAATTTCCTCATCTATTAAAGAAGGGGAAAAGGAGGAGCAGTGACGTGGAGTCTTAATCGGCGGGAAAGAACATTTGGTAGCAAAAGAGATGGGGACTTCAGCCGTAGCAGCCGTGGCGGGACAAGGAATTTCTGAAGGCTTAAATATATAAGCTGATGTGTACAACCTTAATGACGCTCCAAGCAAACTTTGCTTACAGCGCCGAGTGTTTCTCTGATGAAGAGATTTTTATTATTAAATTGTCAACGAACGGCCCGTCTCGACTCCGAGGCGGAACGGCCCCTCTGGAGCCTTATGCACAATTATAGTGTGCTTATGGCTGGGGCGCAAAAAACCCTTGTGGATAAACATAAACGGCAAAAGCCCCAACTGCTATATCTAGCGGGCTTTTGCGGTTATATCCACGAAGATGAGCATACCACCCTAGGGGGTGGAGTCAACCATATATAGGTGAGGGAGATTGATTGAAGGCCTCCTGCAAAATCCTGCTTTCTGGAGTGCACTCCGGGCCGCTAGGCCAAGTCTAACCCTCCATAAAGCAGGATTTTACAGAAGGCCTATTTTGGCGAGTAGATGCTCCAGCGGCGCTCGCCACGCTTAACGACTAACCCCTGCTGTATAAGGGCGCCAAGTTCCCTTTGGATGGTCTTTTCGCTAAAGCCCTTTATTACTTTGGCAATATCCTTTATAGAGACGTTTTTGTGCTTGCGGACAAACTCCAGTATAAGTGATGTCCTTTTATTAAAGTCAGAAGGTTTGTCCTTTTGTCCCTTATTTTGTCCTTTAATGTCCTTTACAGCTGCACCCTGCGGCAATGTCTCTGATGCCTGCAAAAGCGGCAACAAACTTTCGCTAGCTGGCAAAGAGGGGAGCAGGAAGTCGGCCTCGCTGACAAAGGGGGAGAGGCGGGTGCCGCCGGAGATCTTTTCGGCCAACTGCTCATATTCGGTAGATAAAATAGCGCCGTTTTCATTGGCAATAAAGCGCTGCGTTGAAGCAAGCCGCGTTGCCGAAAGTAGCGAAAATATGTCTGCTAAAACCACCGTCACGTCCATCTCCCCCGCTGCAAAATGAAGAACGGTCTCGGGTAGCCGTGATGCGGCGCTAACCAGCGGCTGTAGTTTGTCTGAACCTTCAGCACCCGAGCGGAGCTGCAACAGGGACAACACATGTGCTATCTTTTCGGCCTTTAGGTAGCACAAATACAAATCGGTGTGTCCTTTAAAAAGGATTGATTTTATTGCGAATTCGTGGAATTTTTTGTTCCCTTCGGGCATACTTTTTGTCTTTTAGATGACCTTGATTGTACTTTAGATTTGTGTTTCTTTCTGGGACAGTTTAAGGACAGGCTCTGTCCCTTAACAGTACTCCCCTGTCCCCTTCGCTGCAAGTATCAATAAGTTGTCCACAGGTGGTATTATGAGTAGCGTAATGGCGAGCAAAAATAGTAAGAAAAACGGCAACAACAAAGGGGCTAAATCGGCTGCAAAAACCGGCCCCGGCATCCCCGAAGAAACAGTGCGCTCAATTATAGTAGTGGTACTTTTTATCGCCGGCGTCCTCCTTACACTTGCAGGCCTTGGAGTTGCAGGCAGCGGCGGCAACGATTTGTATACGCTCTTTGGCTATTTGCTCGGCAGCATCGGATACTTTTTACTGCCGCTTATCTTTTTTATGCTTGCGGGCAATGCGCTGCGCACCGAGTCGAGCGGATTTACGCCGACCAAAATTGCCGCGTCGCTGGTGTTTGTACTGTCGGGTTTGGGTTTTTTAGCGGTGGTCGCTAACCGCGGCGGGTTGGTCGGCACCTACATTGCCGACCCTGCGGTGCAATACTTTGACGTGTACGCGTCGCTTATTATTTTGGGCGGCGTCTCGTTAATATCACTTTTAGTTTTGCTTGAAGGGCGCATCTCTATCGAACCGTTTGTCGCAACGGGCAGAACTATTGCAGGGCTGTACGCCGGCCTCTTTGCGCGCGAGCCGGAAGGCGATGAGGAACCGATGCTGACCGGATTTAACCTGAACGAAGACGAGCCCGTACCTCAACAGGAAGAAGATGAGGGCATTCAAACCGCGCGCGCCATCGCCTCTCCTGTAATGCCTTTGCGACCAGTCGCAAAGGCAGACACGACCGTGGCCATTGCAGCAAAAGCCGCCGCCGACAATTTAAAGAGCCTGCTTGGCCAATATACGCCGCCGCCGCTGTCACTTTTAGAGCGCGACAAAGGCCGCCCGGGCGTTGGCGACATTAAAGGCAACGCCAACATTATTAAACGCACGCTCGCAAACTTTGGCATTGTCGTCGAGCTCGACGAAATTTCAATTGGCCCGTCGGTAACGCGCTATGCGATTAAACCCGCCGAAGGCGTGCGGCTCCAAAAAATAGTCGCGCTGCAAACTAACCTTGAGCTGGCGCTTGCCGCACACCCGGTGCGCATTGAGGCGCCGATACCGGGCAAATCATTGGTGGGCATTGAAGTGCCAAACTCAACCAAAGTAACCGTGGGTTTGGGTACCATTTTAGAGTCGCCGGAGTTCGCCAACTCGAGCAAACCGCTGCTGGTGGCGCTTGGCCGCGACATTGCCGGAGGCTCGTCGTTTGGAAATATTGCAAAGATGCCGCACGTCTTGATTGCGGGCGCAACCGGCTCGGGCAAATCGGTGGCGATACATACCTTAATAAACTCTCTGTTATATCGTTGTGGCCCGCAGCAGCTGCGCTTTATCATGATCGACCCCAAGCGCGTGGAACTTACCATGTACAACCAGATTCCGCACTTGCTGACGCCGGTTATTACCGACCCAAAAAAAGCAATCATGGCGTTGCGCTGGGCCGGCAAAGAAATGGAGCGCCGGTACAATGTGCTGGAAGAGTCGAAGGTGCGCGACGTGGACTCATACCACCAAAATATTTTGGCGCCTGCGCTTGAGGAGCTGCGTAAAAACGATGGCGTGCTGGAAGAGGGCGAACGAGCGCCCGAGCCGATGCCCTATATTTTAATTATTATCGACGAGCTGGCCGACATTATGCAGAGCTTTCCGCGCGAGCTGGAGGCGTCGATTGTGCGCTTGGCGCAGATGTCGCGCGCTGTGGGCATCCATCTGGTGCTTTCGACACAGCGCCCGTCGGTCAATGTTATTACCGGCCTTATTAAAGCCAACGTGCCTGCGCGCGTAGCCTTGCAGGTAGCGAGCCAGATAGACAGCCGCACGATACTCGACCAAGGCGGCGCCGAAAAATTGCTGGGCGCCGGCGACATGCTATACCTGGGCGGCGACATGCAAAAACCTATCCGCCTGCAAAGCGCGTATATAAGTGAGACGGAAGTTAAAAAGATAACCAGCTTTATTGCCAAAAACAACGAGCCGCAGCTGCCGGTTGAAATGGGCGCGCCGGCGCCGGGCTCATCGGCCGGCGGCAACTTGGGCGCCGCTACCGGCGGCTTTGGTGACGAAGAGGACGTAGATGACGAGGTGTACGAGGCGGCTAAGCTTGAGGTTATGCAGTCGGGCAAAGCCTCTACGTCGTACCTGCAGCGCAAGTTGCGCATCGGATATTCGCGCGCGGCGCGCCTTATGGATGTACTGGAAGAACGCGGCGTTATCGGCCCCTCCGACGGAAGCAAACCGCGCGAGGTGCTAGGCCGCAGCGCCCAGGCCCAAGGCGGCGGCATGGACGAAGACGAGATATGAACCCACGGCCGCTATCGGTAGTGCTGCTAGGCGCACTGGCGCTTATTATCGCCGGCTACGGCCTGTTTGAGGCACGGCGCATTATTGAGGGCCCGGTGGTTACCATATATATGCCGGTAAACGGCAGCGCCACCTCAAGTACGGGCGTTATCATTACCGGCAACGCGCAAAACATCTCATTTTTGACGATTAACGATAAGCCCAGCTTTACCGACCAAAAGGGCAACTTTACTGAAACGCTCTCGATACCTCCCGGCTTTGCGGTGCTGACCGTGGCAGCGACCGACCGCTTTGGGCGGCGCACGTCAAAAGAGGTGTCTATCAATGTGCTCAACTATTGCCCTCTTACGAAAAATGTTTAGTTATATTAAAATTGTGTAAAAAAATACACTTGTTTCTTGTTTTCTTTTGGTGTGGTAGTAGGCTGTGCAAGTAGCCCCGACGTTTGCAGCCGGGGTCCCGACCAAAGCGTCGGGATTACCAATAATATTTTTTGTATGGCACTCAAGGGAAAAGGAAAAGAAAAGAAGCCCGAAAAAGCGATGGGCACCCGCGACCAGTCGGCGGTAGACGCCGCAATCCGCGACATTAGGACCAAGTTTGGCAACGAGGCAATTATGACGCTCGGCGAGAGCCACAAAGTAGACGTCGACGTTATCCCCTCGGGCTCTATTGGGCTTGACTGGGCCTTGGGCATTGGCGGCTATCCGCGCGGCCGCATTTTAGAAATTTACGGGCCGGAGTCTTCGGGCAAAACAACCCTTACTTTGCATGCCATTGCCGAAGCGCAAAAAAAAGGCGGCATCTGCGCCTTTATCGATGCCGAACATGCGCTGGACCCCGAGTACGCCAAAAAGATAGGCGTTAAACTCGACGAGCTGCTTATTTCCCAGCCGGACACCGGCGAGCAGGCGCTTGAGATTGTTGAGTCCCTCGTGCGCTCGGGCAAAATCGACATTGTCGTTATCGACTCGGTCGCCGCGCTTACGCCTAAGGATGAGATTGAAGGCGAAATGGGCAGCTACCAAGTCGGCAAGCAGGCGCGCCTTATGTCGCAGGCTTTGCGCAAACTGACGGCCATTACCGCCAAGTCCAAAACTATCGTCATTTTTATCAACCAGATACGCATGCAAATTGGCGTGATGTTTGGCAACCCCGAGACGACCACCGGCGGCAAGGCGCTTAAGTTTTACACCAGCGTGCGCCTCGACATCCGCCGCATTGCCCAAATTAAAAAAGGCGACGAGGTCGTGGGCGGCCGGCACCGCGTTAAGGTGGTCAAAAACAAAGTCGCAGCCCCCTTCCGCGTGACCGAGTTTGACCTGATGTACAACGAAGGCATCTCGACCGAGGGTGAATTGCTCGCGCTGGGCGAGCGTTACGGCATCGTACAAAAAAGCGGCTCATCGTACTCTTTCCTGCCCGACGGCAAGGCGGGTGGCGAGGAAAAACTCGGCCGCGGCTATGACGCATCCCGAACGTATTTGAGGGAGAATAAAAAAGTCGCCAGCGAATTGTTAAAACAAATCCGCAAAGCGCTTAACGACGGCACGGTTGCCAAATCGGTTAGTAAGCCAGGCGCTGACGAGGAGTAGAGGCACTGCGCACTAAGTCAGCTACAAAAAGCACAAAGGCCACCGCCGCAATAGCGAAGGTTATTTGCACTACTAGATGCGTGTGTAAAAACGCATACACGGCATAATTTCCTTCGGCTACTGCCCCGCCGCGCATCACTTGCAAAAAGTTTTGCTCGATGCGGGTAACCCACACCAGCCGCCACAGGCCAAGCATGGCCAGCGCAAACACGTACAGTTTGAGCATGGTGGCGCTAAAGGCTTTGCGTGCAGAGTAGATGACGCCGACGCTGGCCATCACGCGCTCTTCTATGTTGCTTTGTATGTTATGTGGGGTAGTCATAAATAATTAAATGTTTGTGGTTACACTTTTGTAAACTTTTTTAAACTCGGCCTTGGCGCGGTGTACGCGGGTTTTTATCGCACCCACGCTTACCCCCTCATCCCGCGCCATTTCTTCTTGCGACTTCCCTTCGATAAAGAAGCTTGACAGCGCTTTGGCAAACGGCGCCGGCATGCGCGTTAGTACCGATGCCACCACGTCTGCGACCTCCTTCTTTTCAAACTGCTTTAAGTTGCGGTCGGGTATCAGCGACCATATCTCCTCGTCCAGCTGCACGGTGCGAGCGCCCTCCTTTTTGCGCTTTTGGTAATGGGTCAGCGCGGTATTAATCAGTATCCGATACCCCCACGAGGAAAAGCTGGCGCCCTCTTGCGGCACAAATTTGGCCGCGTTGAGGTAAATCTTGGTAAAGGCTTCTTGTACGATATCCTCGGCGGCCGTTTCGTCGTGCACAATACCCATCGCTTTGCGCAGGAAGGGCGCCTCGTACTTGCGCACAAGCAGCGCAAACAGGGATGGGTGTTTAATCGAGAGGGCCAAGATTTCCTCGTCCGGCTTCCCTTCCCCCCTATCTTCAAGCGATAGATACTCCATGGACACAGAATATATCATGTACCGCTTATTACAACTATGCCTTGCGGCAAAGGGTTTCTTTGGGTACGCTTAGGTAAGTATTGCGTTCCTGTAGTTAAAATCAGCAAGGGGAGAAGTAGATGGCCTGTGGTAGCAGTTTTGACGAAGAAAATCCCATTAAAGACCGGCTTCGCGAGGAAAGATCCGCAAAAAAACATCTCGATGCGGCCAAGAAAATTGCCGATTTCCTGCAAAAAAAGCTCGACGGTTCATGCGTGTCCGTCACGCATGCGCCCAACGTCAACTGCCAGGTGAAGAGGGTCCGCGTCGCCGTAAACGGCCTCAACCTGTCCGTGCAGCACCGGGGATTCAATATCTCGGCCAATTGCCAAGATGCCGTCTCATTATCGATTGCGTTTCAAGATTGGCTCGCGACAGACATGACGCATGTCACCAAGGTCGAATTCGGCGCCAATTAATACACAAGAAGAACCGGATACCGCGCATCTACGCCAGTAGGTTGCGCGGCTTTTCTTTTCCCCGACGCTTTGGTCGGGGTCCCGACTTTACGTCGGGATTGAGTTCGTATATAGTTGGACCACTGCCGAAAGGCATTTTTAATTTGTATGGCAATGCTCGAATACAACGAAATACTAAACAAAAAGGTCATACTCCTTAACGGCGAGCCGTACGAGGTGCTGGACGCGCACGTCTTTCGCAAGCAGCAGCGCAAGCCGGTCAACCAGACCAAGCTGCGCCACCTTATCACCGGCAAAGTGACCGAGCAGGCCTTTCATGTATCCGAAAAGGTGCAGGAGGCCGACCTGTCGACCAAAGGGGTCAAGTTTCTCTACAACAACCGGGGTGAGTGGTGGTTTAGCGACGAAAAAAATCAGGCCGACCGCTTTAAGCTCGACGAGTCTACCGTAGGCAGCCAAGGCAAGTTTTTAAAAGCCAATACGGTTGTCGAAGCGCTTATTTTTGACGACCCCAAAATCTCCGATGGGGCAGGAAAAATAATCGGCCTCAAACTCCCTATTAAAGTTGACCTTAAAGTGACCGAGGCTATGCCGGCCGTCAAAGGCAACACCGCGCAGGGCGGCAGCAAACAAGTAACGCTCGAAACGGGCACCACGCTGTTTGTCCCTATGTTTATCAACGAAGGCGACGTGATACGCATCAACACCGAGCTCGGCGAGTACGTCGAGCGCGCCGACAAAAATTAACAAAAAAAACCATTTGGTTGAGGCAATTTCCGTGGCGACGCCACGGATTTGTGTATTTTATTTAAACTCTTTGGGTAATTCTGCGTAGTAGGCCTCAGCATCTGCCAGCATTTCCTCCACTGGAGGCAAGTTATAACCTATCAATTCAGCAGCGCCAATATCCAGCAACGTTCGTTCTATCCGTGGCGTCGCCACGGAATAATCGTGTAGGCTAGAGTAGGGGTATACTACAAGTTTTTCTTCAAGCGTACGTATATCCTTTACGATACCCTGCTTCCAGCCTTTTTCAAAGATTTCTGCCGGATTGAGGTGAACATAGTTCACGGCGTGTTTAAAATACCGGTCGTCGGCTATGTGTTTTGAACGGAACGGTTTAACAAACAGATTGCCCGTACGCTCATGTTTAAGATTAAAATATTTAGTATACCCAGTGCCCACTTTATGCATAAATTTTGAAATACCGTTCTTAGTTTTTTCCTGCAAAAGAAGGTGGAAATGGTTATTCATTAAGCACCAAGCACCTATAGCGACAAGCGGTCCTTCTCGAGGGAGTGCCAAAATATCTTCAAATGACCTATCGCGCATAAAAGCCCGATCAATCAATTTGGTATCGTTAGCAAGGTATAAAAGCTGCATGAATCTTTCAAAATCCTTTGGAGAATCAAAAACAATTCTTTTATCAATACCGCGGTTGTAGCAGTGGTACCATTCGCCTTCAACGAAAGGAATTCTTCTATATCCCATAAGCACGCCAAGCATACCAAAAATCCGTGGCGACGCCACAGACGATTTTATCATTATAAAATGCCTCTGTTGAGCCTTTCCCCGTGGCGACGCCACGGATTTGTAAAATTACTGTGCGGGAGGGGCAGCCGGGCTTTGTGCGGCCGACGCAGGCGGCGCGGGCACTACCTCGACGCTTTGCGCGACAAAATTGTCTTTACTTGATTCTGGGGTCAAGGTAACCAGTACCGAGTCGCCCGCCTTTATATCACTAAAGGACAACGTGGTAATAGTGGATGCGCTTGGCGCGTCAAACGGCTTGCCGTTGGACTCTTGTTGCAACCGTTGAAACTCTTTAAATGCGGCGGCCATCTCTGCCGGCGACTTGGGCGTGTCTTTGGTTATGGGCGTTGTGGAGCCGACAGTTACATGAGTAGTACCCAAGCCCGCGGGCAGCTCTACCGCAAGCGTGAGCGACCCTTTGGTAACTGCAGTGACCTTTCCTGAGAGCGTCTGCAATGTCGAGGTGGCAAGCGCAGCGGCCCACTCGGTTTGAGAAGGCAGAGTTGAAGACGGTTTAGACTTGTAATGCGCGCTGCCGATTGCAACAACTATCACAATCAACATTAGCGCCAATATAATACTTAATGTACTTTTTTTAGTCATATATTAATAAGCGCTTATACCTACCCCCACAGAGCCCGCAGCCGCGCTAAAATTATTCCACTCAGCTGCTGTTGCCATAGGTATATAAATATATGAAGCGCTGTAGTTATGCACGCAGTAGCGGCCGTACCAGTTGCTAACGGAGCCTTGCCCGCCCGGGTTGATAAGGTAGGAAGTGGAGTTCCACGGCGAGGCAAACCCGTTTGCCGGGCAGGTTACGGGAGGGTTTGTAACATGCAAGATAGTACTTAGGCATGGAAGCGGGGTGAGGTTGGGATTGTACGCATTAGCATGCAGGAGGAAATTGGAGCAAAAGTAGTAAGAATAGTCGCCAGCCGTCGAAGGCGCGGTGATGGTTAAAGAGCCGGTAAGGTCGCCGTCGTAGCCCGGGGAGATGTAGTTGGGCGGGTAACCGCCGCTGCCACCATAACTGGTATGACCATTAATATCGTCGGCATTGCCACAGACTGGATAGGCATATCCGCTGGGGCAGGTAGTGTAATCACTGCCCGTAACGGGGTCAGTATTTGTTTGCAGGCCACCAGGACAGGTTATGGGCGGGCAGGTAAAATTGGTATTTGGAGAGCCTTGATTTACCGTACACATATAGTTGCTGCCGTTCCACGAGCCCTCGCACACCGGGTTAAAGGTATTGGCGCCGTAGGTACCGGCATTCCATATCCAGTTGACTGCCGTACCGGTTTGGACACTGCTGACCTGTACACCATTTTGCATTGGGATAAGCGCCTCCAGGTCATTAGCGCTGTTGTTTTCGGGGAATACGCTCGCGGTTAACGAGCCGGAGATGATGTGGTTGGCCGCAAGCAGGTGGTTGACCTTTGCCATACCGCCGCCCGCGACAAACACTGCGGCAAAAATGAGTATCATCATTGCCGCACTTAAGCCGGCAAGCTCGCGCAAGTGCTTGTGCTCTAACTGCTTTGCTTTGTTAAAAAACTTTTTCATGTGCGGGTTACTTCTCTGCCTTGAGCGCAGCCACTTCGGCAACTAATGCATCAATTTCTTTTTGCTGGGCGTCAATCTGCGCCTGCTGCGCCTGCGCGGCGCCTACCAAGAGCGGCGTTACGCGCGCATAGTCAACCGCCTTCATGGTGGTGTTTGTGTTGGTAGTTACGAGCTCGGGCACCACCTGCTCAACCTGCTGGGCAATAAAGCCAAGCTGGGTGGTGGTGGGCTGCGTAGGGTCTATCCAATTGTACGTAACGGGCTGCAGGGCAAGGATATCTTGGAGCGCTTGGTTGCTTGCGATTGCCTCGACATTCTTTTTAAGCCGCGCGTCGGAGGAGTAGAAGAAGGCAGTGGCAGTCACGCTACCCGCAGCATTAATATTGCCGTTAACATCAAGCTTTTGGCCTGGACTGGCGGTGCCAATCCCCACATTGCCGCCATTGGGATTTAGGAGAAGCGGTAAAACGCTGGCTAGATTAGTGCTTACGGTACTTTGGAGCCAACCGGCGCCCGTCGTGACATTAATGCCCATGTCAAATACTGCCGCGCCGTCGCCTTGACTTAATCGCATTATGCCTGTTTGTGTTGCACCGGTGGTGGCTGGCCCGCCTGCGTGCGGGGCCTTAACTTCAAGCGGCAAGCCGGGAGCTGTGTTGCCTATGCCAACGCTGCCGGCGGTAGTAACCGACAAGAATGGAGCGACCGCATTTAACCAAATATCAAAGTTGTTTGTCGAGTCCGTAAAGGTGCCGAGGTTCCACGTACCGATGCCGTTTTTTAAAAAGCCTAAACTGGGCCACGTCGCTTTAGCTAAAGTAAGGGCGTTGCCCGGACTCGCCACCCCTATCCCCACATTGCCGCCGTTGTAATAAATAGAAGAGCCGCTGGTGGTCCACTGGCTAGTGCCGCCGCTGCCTACTACTTGTGACCACATGTTTATACACCCGCCGGTAGGTAGAGAGCCCGGCAGACACAGCGCGGTTGCTGAAAGGCCGTTGACTATTAAGTTGCCATTTTTGGTCTGGCTTGCCGTACTTACGTTAAGCGGCGCCGAGGAGTTGCCGGTGGGAGGGTTGGCGGGCGCTGATGTCCAGGTAGCGTTGGCCACTAGGGCAAAGCTAAGCGACAGTGCCATCACTGCACCGCCGGTAAACCATAGGGTTTTTATTGGGAGTTTCATATGCTTAAGTATCGCTTACTTTTACCGGTTACCGGCGAGTAATCCCCAACTACCGGGACCTTTTGTAGTATTACCATCTCATTTTATCTGCCTGCCTTCAGAGCCGCTACTTCGGCAACAAGTGCGTCAATTTCTTTTTGCTGGCTTGCGGCTTGCGCTTCGAGCGTTTGTATCTGCGCCTGCTGCGCCTGCGCGGCGCCCACCAAGAGCGGAGTCATGCGCGCATAGTCGACCGCCTTTAGGGTAGTACTTGCATTGGTCGTAACTAATTCGGGCACCACCTGCTCAACCTGCTGGGCGATAAAGCCAAGCTGGGTGGTGGTGGGTTGGGTTGGGTCTATCCAGTTGTAGGTAACGGGCTGCAGGGCAAGCACGTCTTGCAGTGCTTTGCTACTTGCAATAGCCTCGACGTTCTTTTTAAGCCGCGCGTCGGAGGAGTAGAAGAAGGCAGGCGCAGTGACCGAACCAGTAGCATAGATAGGGCCGTTTGCATAAAGCGCATAAGTTGTGCCTGATGTCCATATGCCATAGGCACCTGATGGATTGCCTGCAATGTAATTAAACATACCGGCCCACGTGCCCCCGCCATCAGACTCAAACTTTCCGCTTGGGTTTGTAGTGCCAATCCCCACACTGCCGCCGTTGGGGTTTATAACCAGATTGTCCCAACTTACGTTATAAGTTGTCGCCTGGATATATCCATAACTCAGGTCTTTGTTGTACCCCAAGGTAAGCGATTTATAATTCGGTCCGGAATTGGAAGCAAGTTGCATGATGGCAGGTTGGGTACCGTTCATATCTTTTATTACAGATAAAGCCTGCCCAGGATTTGTCGTGCCAATACCCACATTGCCGCCGTTGGGATTCAAAAGAAGCGGCAAAACGCTGGCTAGATTAGTGCTTACGGTACTTTGGAGCCAACCGGCACCCGTCGTGACATTAATACCCATATCGAGCGCTGCCGCGCCATCCCCCTGACTTAACCGCAAGCCGCCTGTTTGTGTTGCGCCAGAGGTGGCCGGCCCGCCTGCGTGAGGGGCTTTAACTTCAAGCGGCAAGCCGGGAGCTGTGTTGCCTATGCCCACGTTGCCGTTTGTAAGAAGCGAAATATTTGTTGTCCGTGTTCCTGCGTTATAAGTCACGATGTGCTGCGAAGGAGTGCCCGCCGCATCAATACGATAATTCAAACCGAGACCGTTAAAATTATTTAAGTAATACGAGCCAAGTCTTATTTCGTCATCTATATTGGCCGCGTGTGCTGTATTTACTTCCAGTTTCTTTGTCGGACTCGCCACCCCTATCCCCACATTGCCGCCGTTGTAATAAATAGAAGAGCCGCTGGTGGTCCACTGGCTAGTGCCGCCGCTGCCTACTACTTGTGACCACATGTTTATACACCCGCCGGTAGGTAGAGAGCCCGGCAGACACAGCGCGGTTGCTGAAAGGCCGTTGACTATTAAGTTGCCATTTTTGGTCTGGCTTGCCGTACTTACGTTAAGCGGCGCCGAGGAGTTGCCGGTGGGAGGGTTGGCGGGCGCTGATGTCCAGGTAGCGTTGGCCACTAGGGCAAAGCTAAGCGACAGTGCCATCACTGCACCGCCGGTAAACCATAGGGTTTTTATTGGGAGTTTCATTGGCTTGATTGCTGCGCTTTCATATATGCGTCGAGTGCGGCCTGTCGGTCGGCTGCGCCCGTGTCTGTAGATGAATTAGTGCTTGCAGCTTGTTGTATTGCAGCATTGGCCGCTTTGGCGCGCGCCTGGTCCTGCGCATATTGCTCGGCTGGCGTCAGCGCAGGCGCGGTTGTCGACGCGGTAGCCTGCAGGTAATTGTTAAGAGCATGCTCGCGCGTTACCTCCGAGGTTGAAGGGGTCACCACCGCAGGCTCCGGCGCGATCGCAGGCGTAACGGTTAAACTTGGCAAGACAAAATAAAATACCGCCATGGCAACGGCGCCGGCTGCGACCACGCACCCTATCACCCATATAACAATACGTTGGAGCTTTGCGAGCTGAGTATCATCCATCAACTGTAAGTATACGGCAATTGGCTATGCCCCTACCCCAAGAGTTATCCCCATATGCAAACACCGCGCGTGCAAGTACAAGGGATAATAGGATAAATGACTGCCACAAAACAAGTAATGCGCATTGGCCTGGTGGTCTTGGCGGGAGCGCTCTTTGGCGCACTATTGCTTATACATCCGACAATACATTCGGCTTTTACTCCCGACACTGCGCATGCAGTGGGCGACACGTATGCGCTTAGCGGCTATGCGTGGGCCGGCGGCGGCGGCGGAAGCGGCGGCACCGACGAGGGTGTCGGCTTGATGCAATTAAACGGCGTCACCGTTGGCGCTGACGGCACCACACTTAAAGGATATGCATGGATGGGTGAATCTTCTGACGGCGTCGCGCCGCCGATAGGATGGGTAAGTTTTAACACGAGCGACCTTGCGGGCTGTCCTTCGGGCACCTGCTCGGCCACGGTTGTAAACGGAGCGCTCTTGGGATGGGCGCGCGCCTGCGCAGGTACGGTTAACGCCGACTGCACCGGCGCTTCGCGCACCGATGGGTGGGACGGCTGGATAAGTTTAAATACCAAAGCGGGAGATAGCAGTACCTACGGCCCGGCGATACCCGGCGGAGCACATTCAGGAACCTTTAGTGGTTATGTGTGGGGCGGCGGAGGCGACTCAAGTTCTGCCAATTGGGGCATGGGTTGGATAGATTTTACCGGAGTTACGCTTAGCCCGATTGGAACGCCGGTTATAACTATCAGTTTTAGCGGACCTACGCGCGTGCGCAGCGGCAGTACGGCAACGCTTACGTACACCGTCAATAATCCGCCGGCATCTTGTACGGTAACAGGAAAGACCGCAACCACTACCAGCTACAGCGCAAACATAAGTCCTTTAGACGGCGTGCAAGCAAACGTGGCTCCGGCGCCGGTCGTGTATGCCAACACGCTCTTTACGCTAACCTGCAGCACGGTGTCCAAATCAGTAACGGTTGGTATCGACCCCACGATCATTGAGCAATAAAAAACTCCCGGCACTAAGCCGGGAGTTTTTGTTTTGTAAAAATAAATAGTTTACTTAGCGGACGATGTACGGGATAAGCGCCATAAAGCGGGCGCGCTTGACTGCCTCGGCCAAGTTGCGCTGGCTGGCAGCAGTGAGGCCGGTGCGGCGGCGGGGCATAATTTTGCCGTGCGGATTAAGAAACTTTTTTAAAGCTTCTATATCTTTGTAGTCTATGTGCTGTATTGGGTTTAAGGTTGAGTCTTTCATACAATTATTTTTAAACAAACTTCTTCTTATATTTTCTAGGCAAGCCTAGAAGGGGATGTCGTCCGGGTTAATGTCTTCAGCCGGGTAGTCTATGGCGTCTTCTTTGTGCGATTTTTGCGCCTGCCCGGCCAGGGGAGCTTCCGCATCGCTCGCGTTGCCAAAGTCCTCGTGGGCTGCCGGCGCACTGCCCGCGCCCGCCGGGCGCGGGCCAAACTGGACGCGGTCGGCGATTACCTCGGTGCGGTACTGCTTAACGCCCTCTTTGTCCCAGCTGCGGGTCTGCAGGCGCCCCTCAATATATACCGAGCTGCCCTTTTTAAGATACTGCGCCGACGTCTCGGCCTGGCGCCCAAAGACAACCACGTTGTGATAGTCGGTCTGCTCGGCGCGCGTGCCGTCGGCCTTTTTGTACACGCGGTTAGTTGCGACGCTAAAGGAGGTTACGTTGCCGCCCGACGGCATCGCGCGCATCTCCGGGTCGCGGGTGAGGTTCCCAAACAGCATTACCTTGTTGATATACATAATAAAAATTAGGCAACTAACGCATCGATGCTTTTATCAAGCTCCTCTTCGGATACTTCGGCGGGCTTTTCGGCCTCGGCGACCGGTTTCTTTAACGTCTCGCCCTCGAGGCGGTCAGAGGTAAACACGGCGCGGCGCGCGGTCGTTGCCTCTTCGCGGACTGTCTGTACCAACAGATAGCGCAAAACCTCGCGCATGGCGCGCAGCTTTTGCTCAATGCCGTTGATGTGCTCTTTGTCGATTGCAAATTTTATAAAGCCAAAGTATGCCTCGCCGTACTTTTCGCGGCGGCCGGCGCCCGGGCGCTCGATAACGTATGAAAGGGTCATTTTGCGCGGCGCTTCGTCTTTAATAACTTCCGCGTCGCCGAGCATGGCGCGTATCTTGGCTGCCTCGCCCGCAACCTGATCCTCGGCCAACGTAGGCACGAGGTGATACCCTATCTCGTAGATAGGGCGTGAGTCCCCAGAAGGGGGCGTAGTCGCTTGGGATTGCTCGGCGTCAGCCGGGCGCGATTCATCTGCCATGGAGGCACTTTACCACAGCGTTTTGCCTGCTGCAAGCCGACGCGCTTGCGGTCGGCTCCCGACTAAAGCGTCGGGATGCCAAACACTTTTTGGCTGTTTTGTAGTATCTGAGCCGCCATCGTATCTAAGTCTACTCCTTTTATAAGAGCGATTTTCTTGACCACGTGGCTTACATATGCAGGCTCGTTGCGCTTGCCGCGGTGCGGCACCGGCGCGGCAAACGGCGAGTCAGTCTCGCTTAAAATTTTATCAAGCGGCGCAATGCGGATGCTGTCGTCGTACATGTCGGTATAGGTAATGGGCCCGGGGAAGGAAAGATAGCAGCCTAGGCTAAGGTATTTCTGCGCCAACTCGCCGGTGCCGGTAAAAAAGTGGATGATCACTTTCAGCTGCGGATGATTGCCCATGTAGTTTTTTAAAATTTCCAGCATGTCCTCGTGCGCGCTATTTATATTTGCAATTCTCTGCTGAGAATCGCGGCAATGAACTATGAGCGGCTTCCCTGCCGTAAGCGCCAATTCTATCTGCGCTTCAAACCGCGCCTTTTGCGCGGCCTTCTTCCCGACGCTTTGGTCGGGGCCCCGACCCTCTTCTGGCGTCGGGGCTTCATCCAACCTAAAATAATCCAAACCGCACTCGCCAATTGCCGCCACTTTTGGATGTGTTGCCAGCCCGGTATAGGCGGCGGCGTCAAATGCTTCATGTATATTGTCATTGGGGTGCAGTCCTACCGCCGCCCACAAAAAGTCATGTTGCGCCGCAAGCGCTACCGCGGCCCGGCTCAATTCCAAATCGGTACCGATAACAACGCCGCCCATATCGCTTTCTTTCATGCGCGCCAACACTGCTGCCCGGTCGGCATCAAACTGAGGCATTTGCAAGTGGCAATGTGCATCGAAGTATTTCATCTTTATTACTCTTTGCGGACAAACAAGTTGTCGGGCTTTTTGTTTTCTACAATCGCCTGCTTTATTGTTTCGGCAGTCGCGGGCATGAAAGGCCCGAGCATTTGTGCGATGCCGTACAACTCCAACGTAAGTGCCGAAATTAATTCCCTGCCCTCTTCAGGGTTAGTCTTAATTACTTTAAACGGCGCGGTGTCGGTTATCTGCTGGTCGAGCAGCTTAATGCGCTCCCAAATAACATCGGCCGCTTTATTAATTTCAAGCTTCTCAAGCGCACCTGTATATGCTTGCGGAAAACCTTCCGGCTCCGGCCTCGTGCCCTTCTCCAAATTATCTTCGGCCAGCTTCATGATGCGCGCCACCAGGTTGCCGAGGCCGTTGGCCAGGTCGGCGTTGTAGGCGTCTCTAAAGCGCTCCACAGTAAAGTCGCTGTCGTCAAACGGATGGATATGACGCAGCAAAAAGTAGCGCACGGCGTCGGTGCCATACTCTTCAACAAGGGAGAACGGGTCTATGACGTTACCCAATGATTTGGACATTTTTTGCCCTCCGCTGGTAATAAATCCGTGATATACCACCTCTTTAGTTACCGGGAGTTTGGCCGACATGAGCATTGCCTGCCACATAATTGACTGAAAGCGCACCTGGTCCTTGCCTGCAGTCTGTACCGTAAAGCCGTCTTCCCAAAACTTTTTAAAGTTACCGCCTGTATCATCGGGCCAGCCCAAGGTAGAGATGTAGTTAGTGAGGGCATCAAACCATACGTACATCACTTGCGCATCGTCGCCCGGCACCGGTATGCCCCAGCTCATGCGCGCCTTCTCACGGGAAATACTAAAGTCTTCGAGTCCTTGGCTTACAAACGCAATTGCTTCCTTCCGGCGCCACTCAGGCACAATTACCTCTTCTTGCGCAAGATAGGCAAGCAGTTTGTCCTGGTAGGCGCTGAGCCGGAAAAAGTAATTTTCCTCCTCTATTTCTATCAGCACCATGTTTGGGTGGTTGGGACAACGGCCGTTTACCAAATCAGATTCCTTTATAAAAGCCTCGTCTCCTACGCAATACAAGCCTTTATATTTTTTCTTATAAATATCCCCCGCCTCTTTGCAGAGCTCCCACAGCTTTTGCGCTGCCGCTATATGAGAAGGGTCAGTTGTGCGTATAAATGTGTCGTTAGAAAGGTTAAGCGCGGACTGTAACTTTTTAAACCGGCTTGCGTAGTGGTCAACATACGCCTGCACATCCTGCCCTTCTTCGGTAGCCTTTTGAAAAATCTTTTGGCCGTGTTCATCTGCGCCGGTGCTAAAAAACACCTCCCGGCCCATAAGCCGCTGGTATCGCGCAACGCAGTCAGCATGCACAATCTCTAACGCAAAACCGATATGAGGATCGGCGTTTACATACGGAAGAGTAGTCGTTATGTAAAAAGGATTCTGGTATGCCATTGTTTCAAGCTACTCCGCGGCGCCGTCGGGCGCAAGGCCTTTTGCCGCCAGGGCGCGGGTTTTGCGGCGGTCGATGTCGGACACCACCTCTTGCACGGCGCCCGCGAGCGGCACCGACAGCAACACGCCGAGGAAGCCGAACAGTTTAAATCCAATAAGCAGCGCCAAAATAACCAACAGCGGCGGCACGCCGACTACTTTTTTAACCACCACCGGGTAGATGAGGTTTGCCTCAAACTGCTGCACGATAAAGTAAATGAGCGCGACGCCAAGCGCCTCGGTGACGCCGCCGGCCGCAAAGCCAACCGCAACGGCCGGTATCGCCGCAAGTATCTGCCCAAACACCGGTATCAACTCGAACGCCGCCGCCAACACCGAAAGCAATAGCGGGTGCGGTATGCCAAAAATAAACAGGCTTAAATACAGCAAGACGCCAATGATGAGCGCCAGCATGAGCTGCCCCTGCATCCACTTGCCTATTTTGTCCTGCGAGCGCTTCCATAAATTTAAAACGTACGCTTGATACTCAACCGGCGTGACAATGCGCAAAAAGTCGTCGACGCCCGTTTCCTGCACGCAAAAGTAAAACGAAAAGACAACCACCAGTACAAATGAGGTGAGCCCGCCAAAAAAGGCCGATACAGTATTAAAGACGCCGCCGGTCGTGCTGGTAATTGTTGAGGAGAGGTTTTGCAGCACGTCAGCCGACGAAAACGACGACGTAAATTGGCTCCATGGCAACCCCTGCGTTATCTGGTCCAAGTTTAGCGTCGAGAGCGTTTGCGGCAGCGACTTTAAAAGGTTTGAAGCGTCGCTTAATACCGGCGGTATAAAGAAAAAGATTACGCCAAAAAAAATCGTGCCGATGATAAGGTAGAGCACGATAATGGCCAAAAGGCGCGGCAGGCGGTAGCGCATAAAAAACCGTATTGCCGGCTCCATTGCCGAGGCAAGCACAATTGCCGTCAATACCACCAGGGCAATGTCGCGCAAATACCACAAAAGAAACAACAGCAAGGCAAAAAGAATGGCCTTAATGATGCTGCCGGCGGTAATGTTGACGCTTACGTGGCGGCCTTCCATATCGCCCAATATACCACATTAGGCCTCTATGCCTGCTTTAAGCATTGCCACGAGGTTGGCTACGGCAACGCGAGTCTGCTCGCCGGTGTCGCGGTGGCGCAAGGTAACAGTGTCCTTCAATTCGGGCTTTTCCCCAAGAGTATCGAAATCAATCGTGACGCACCACGGCGTGCCGATTTCATCCTGGCGGCGGTAGCGTTTGCCAATGTTGCCGTTGTCGTCCCACATCACCTGCGGGATTTCTTTTTTAAGCATTGTATAAATCTCGCGCGCCTTCTCTACCAACTCGGGCTTGTTTTTGAGCAGCGGAAACACGGCGGCTTTAACAGGTGCCAAATGGGGCGGAAACTTAAGAAAGATCCGGCCCTCGCCTCCCAACTCGTCTTCGGTATATGCTTTGACCAGCACGGCGAGTAAATGACGCCCAAGGCCAAAGGTTGGCTCAAGCACATGCGGTACAAATTTCTCGTTGGTGTTTGGGTCCAAATACTGCAAGTCAACGCCGCTGTGCTGTATATGGTTTTTAAGGTCAAAGTCAGTACGGTATGCAAGGCCGCCAATTTCGTCGAACTTGTGCGGATAGTTAAAATGAAAGTCCACCGTGCGCTTTGAGTAATGCGCCCGCTCTCCGTCCGGAATCTCAATCTGTTTAATATCACTATCGGAAAATCCAAGTAATTTGAACCAGCCCAGCATTTGCTCCTGCCAATACGTAAATTTTTCTTCCCACGTTTCTTTGGCGATAAAATATTCAAACTCCATTATCTCAAGCTCTCGTACGCGGAAGATAAAATCGCGCGGAGCGATTTCGTTGCGGAAGTTGCGCCCGATTTGCGCTATACCAAAAGGCAGCTTGGGATGGTAGGTATCGATAATATTTTTGAAGTTGACGAACATGCCCTGCGCCGTTTCAGGACGCAAGTACACGGTAGTATCGGTGCCGTCGACCGAGCCGACCGACGTTTTAAACATCATGTTAAATTGCTGCGGCACCGAAAGTTCGTTGCCGTCGGGGCTTTTTATTTTTTTCTCTTTGATTACCGCACCCATCTGCTCAAGTATCATGCCGGCGGGGTCTACACCCGCCTCTTCGAGTAAATGGTCGGCGCGGTAGCGTTTTTTTGTTTTTACATCGGACACCAACGGGTCGTTAAAGCCGCCAACATGTCCCGATGCCTCCCACACCTTTGGATTCATTAAAATGGCTGAGTCGAGCCCGTACATATCGTCGCGCGAATCGACAAAAAACTTCCACCATAAGTTTTCGATATTTTTTTTAAGCGCAACGCCGAGCGGCCCGTAGTCCCATGTGCCGGCAAGGCCGCCGTAAATTTCGGAACCTTGGTATATAAACCCGCGCCGCTTGCAGAGGCTTACTATCTTTTCCATCAGGTCCGTTTTTTCTTGCATATAGTTTAATTTATTTCGGCGAAACGGTTTCCATGCCGCTTGAGAAGCCGCTCTCAGTTAACTGCGTAGTGACCGGCTGCGAGTCACTCTCGACGCTCACGCCTGCGTAGCGGTCTTGGCCGCGCAGCATAGCGGGGCCGGTTAGCTGCGGGATACTCCCCACTTGGCTGGTGCTGGGCGTTAACACCACCTGAAAGTTTATTTGCTTGGCAGGCGTACTGTAGCCAATACCTGCCGGCAGGTCGCCCAAGTTCCACGTGACAGTGCGGCTGCTGCTGTCGTAGCTTACACCAGAGGCGCCCGCTGATACATAGCGCACGTACGGCGGCAGCACCGCCGTCACGATTGCCGCGCCAATAGTATTGGAAGAATTTTTAACTGTCCACTCAACCGTGTACGACGTATCTTGCTCGGCCTTTGGCGGCATGGGTCCCGTGTTTGGTATGTCGCCGGTAAAGTGCAGCGCCTGCGCCAAAAGGGTCAGCTGCGATGCGATAGAAACTATTGCCGTTGCGATTGACGACACCTGCTGCGGGCCCGAGCTGCTGTTTTGGTTGGTGCCGGCCACGTCTAACGACAAATTTATCGTGGGGTTGGTTATCAAAGTCCCTCCGCTGCCTGGCGGCAAAGTAGAGAACGAAAACTGCAGCTCTCCGGTGCCGCCCGGCGGAATATTGGCCAGCGTCGCATCCTGCGTAGGCCCCCAGGTAATGGTATTGCTTTGCGATTGGTAAAAGCCGCTTGCCGATCCGACCGTAGCTTTGTCGAGAGAAGGGCCGCTGAGTGTCAGCGTAAACTGCGCGTTAGATACTGCCGTAGGCAAGTTGTTGGTCCATTTGATGTCGCCCTGCAACGATGCGCCTTGCGCCACGGCGATTGCTTTGCCGCTGCTGGTTTGTCCGTTGATTGCGATGGTGGCGCCGATAAACGGCTTTTGCACCGTAACCGTTTGCGGCACGGTTAACACCGGCACCTCAATGGTCGTGTCGGTCGGGTCGGTGTTGGAGCCTACGACAAAGCGCAGCACGCGCGAGTCGCCGTCTTGCCCGTTTATTGAGCCCACTAAGTGGATAACTTGCGATGAGCCGGGCTGCATGGTGCCCAGCTGCCAAAAGGTGCCGCCGGCGACCGCCTTGGGCGTTGCACTGACTGCGCTAAATCCAAACGGATACTGCCCTTGCACCACTACATTTTGCAACGGCGTCGTTGCGTTGCTCTGCACCGTAATATCTATAGGGAAGGATTGCCCGGCCACCACGTTGTCCTGTGTATTAATAGAAAGGGATATCGGCGAGGAGCCTATGCGGAAGTCGGCCGTGCCGCTTTTTTGAAATACGGCGTTCGAACCGGCCACGCTGTACTGAAGCGTTACGGTCACTTTTTGCGCCGACCCTTCGGCGCCGTAAAAGATGCCGTCGACATTTTGTTTAATCTGCTGGCCGCTCTGTATCGTGCCGATGCTGTTGCGTATATGCGAAAGCGACTTGGTCGGGTTAGCCGGGTCGCGCGTACCGTCGGGGTAGTCGACCAGCATGTCGACCAACGTAAGCGCCGAGGTGTTGCGATTGTCTACTATTACCTGTATCGCGCCTTGCTTGCCGCTGTCCACCAAACTGGGCGCCACCACCTGTATGTCGATATTTTGCGGCGAGATAACACTGCCGCCACCCACAAAGATATAGGCCGCAGCACCTGCAGCAAGTATAAAAAACACGATAGACGCCAAAAAAAACTTGGTGGCAAAGGACATGCGTTTTTTGCGGGTGGTCATCATAAGGGCGGCAATGGGCGGCACGGGTTTTGGCGCTGCCACCTCTTCAGGCGGCTTCGGAAAGCTCTTTGGCACTTCCTCCTCGCCTTCTTTTTGGGTTAGCGGCGCGCGGATATCGCTCATGGGCGTCTCCATAGCCGCGCGGGAGTAGAGCTTTTTCTTAAGCTTTTCAATTTCCTCTCCCGTCCCTTCCCGTTCCTCCGGCATCTGGAAATTATACCTCTATTATTGCTTATAGTCCGCTCTGCTGGAGTGACTCGTTTATTGCTTTTACCAGCAGTGCGCGCGACTGGGCCGCTGCAGCGGCAAGTTCAATCGAGAATAGCTGGTCAGATATAAACGGCGCGAGCTCTTTGGTGTGTGGCAGGTACCCAAGTTGCGAGAGGATGCGCAGCACCAGCACCGTTTCAATCGCCTGCGCATCTTGGTCATTGGCGGCGTTGGCTAAAAAAACCAAACCCTCCGAAAGAGTCGTAAACAGCGCGGGCACGGGCTCTTCGCCTTGCACCAAACGCGTAACAAGTTTGGCGATGCGCCCCGCGGCTTGGCGGCGCAATGCAGTAGGGCCGGCCGCGTGCCGTACATCCTCTACCCCCACTAACCGCCAGTCGTTTTTGCCGCGCACAAACGAAAAGCGCGCATGGGTCAGCGGCTCGAGCCCGTAGCGCAGTTTAGACTTCTCGACCCGCGTACTTCGGGCCGCGGCGCGTACCAGCCCGAGCTTTTCGGTCAAAACAAACACCAGCGTATTGGCCTCGCCTACCCCGCGCTTGCCCAAGACTACCCCTTCGGTGATATGTATCTGGTGCATTGGTTTACTCCTCTTCAACTAACAAATCAGAAAGCCCCGTTTGCGACATAATTTCTACTTTATATTTTTTGGCAATCGCTGCCTCTTCGGCATTGGCATGCAGCGTGTAACTGGGCCGATCGCTCATTTCCATGTTTTGCTCTTTGCGCCAGCCTTGTATTTGGCGCACCAGCTCGCGCACCGCGCCCTCTTCGCGCAAGTCGTCATTGAGTTCGGTATCGAGCCACATCTCTTCCTCAAGTGTTGCATCAACTTCGACCGCTTTAATATTTAACTCGTCTTTTAAAAGTTCGACAAGCTCAACGTTTGCGGGGATATTTTTTGCCTTGAGCATTGCCAGCGGCTGGCGCAACTTAATGCCCGCCTTCTCGCGCATTTGGAGGCCCACCGACGCCAACTTGCGCGTCTGCTCCATTTCTTTAATCAACTCTTTGTCCACCGGCAACGCATCGGGCCAATCGCACAGGTGCACGCTCTCCGGATTATTTTCTGTATCATTTTGACCTTTTACTTTTTGATACAGGTCCTCTGCAAAAAACGGCATCACGGGCGCCATTATAAGAGCAGTCGTATTAAGTACGGTACGGAGCGTCGTTAACGCCTGCCGCTTATCTTCGTCATTAGTTTTAAAACGGTCACGCGAGCGGCGCACGTACCACGTTGAAAGGTCATCAATAAAACCGGCGAGCGGGCGGGTCGCGTTGTCCAACTGGTACGACTCATACCCCGCAGTCGATTCTGCAATCAGCTCGCCAAGTCTAGAAAGTATCCACCGGTCCAAAACGTGCACAGACGTTGTAGAGGCGAAGGCAACACTCGGTTGCGGAACCTGAGAGGCAGAGAGTGTTGCCTCCGCCTCCCCCACTTCTCTCGCATAGAGTTCGTAAAAACTCCGTACGTTGTCCAAACGCATCAACAATTTTTTAGACACCTCCTCCACTCCTTGCTCTTTAAAACGCAAATCCTCTCCGCGTATCAGCGGCGAGGAAAGAAGGTAGTACCGCAGTGCATCAGCGCCAAACTTCTCTACCAGCTCGACCGGGTCGGGATAATTTTTAAGCTTCTTGGACATTTTGCGGCCATCCTCGGCCAATATAAGGCCGTTGGTTATCACCGCTTTGTACGGACTTTTGCCAAACAGGCCGACACCCAGCACGATGAGCGAGTAAAACCACCCGCGCGTCTGGTCGATGCCTTCGGCAATAAAGTGGGCGGGGAATCCTTTTGGTTTTAGCCCCAGCCAAGCGTTAGGGTCAAACTCCGATTTATCTTTAGGATAGCTATTGCTGGCGTACGGCATCGAGCCGGACTCAAACCAACAGTCAAACACATCAGGCACTCGCTGCCAGCGGCCTTCTAAAGAGTCGCCCATTGGCACCTCGTCGATGTAGGGGCGGTGCAGGTCCAGCTCAAACTCGCGGTTGTGCGGATACGGCGTAAAAAATATTTCTTTCCACTCGGCCGTCCTAAACAAATTCCCCCTATGCTGGCGCTCTTTCACTTTTGCGAGCGGCGTATACGACGCTATTTCACTCATGAGCCACGCCGGCGTGCCGTGCGTCACTATCAAAATATGTTTGCCGGTATAGCGGCTTTCGATATCAAATAAAAACTCGCCCACGCGCTTGTACACCTCGGTGTACGACTCTCCTCCTATCATCGCTTTATTAAATTTGTCCGACAACGCCGCAAACACCGCTTCCCACTCCGGCAAGCGTACGCCGTCTTTTTCACCCAACTGCACTTCGGCAAGGCGCGTGTCGGTCATAATCTGCGAGGGGTCAATCCCCAACTCCTCGGCCACTAGGCGCGCCGTTTCCTGCGTGCGCGTTATCGGCGAGGCAACTATCGTAGTGACGCCCTTCCCCCTCAACTCTTTGGCGGTAGCGCGCACCTGTGCTTTGCCCAAGTCGGTCAGATGGTTTTCGATATTGTTGGTCGAGTTTAAAAATCCTTCGGCATTGCCGCGCGACTCGCCATGGCGCATCACAAAGTATTTGTTGCCGCTTTTGCGCACCATAGGCAGCAGTTCTTCTATCGAGCCTACCACTTTTACCTCTTTGGTTTTGCTGTGGCGCCACACGGGTATCGGCGCTCCCCAGTAGCGGCTGCGCGATATGGCCCAGTCGGGCGCGCCCTCAAGCAAATTGTTAAAGCGCCCCGTGCCCACGTGGCTTGGCACCCACTCCACTTTTTTATTTTCACTGACTAATTTGTTTTTGATCGAAGCGACTTTTACAAACCAAGAGTTGGCCGCCCAATTTAATAGAGGCGTCTCGCAGCGCCAGCAGTGCGGGTAAGCATGCTTAATTTTTTCCTGTGCAAACAAAAGTTCTTTTGCATCAAGGAAAGCGGCTATCTTTTCGTCGGTCTCGCGCGGGTTGCCTTTGGGCTTGGCCAAGAGCCCCGCAAAATCTTTGACGGTCGCAATAAATTTACCCTCATCGGTAACATGGTGTATCAGCGGTATTTTATTTTTTTGCGCCAGCTCTAAGTCCTCGGCGCCAAAGGCGGGTGCCAAGTGTACAATGCCGGTGCCGCTGTCCACCGTCACGTACGGCGCGGCATAGACTTTAAACGCATGCGTCTTGTGCTTGTGCAATTCATTTTTAAAATATTCAAACGGCGGTTCGTATTTTTTACCCACCAAATCTTTACCTTTATAACGCGAGATGATTTCTGCTCCCTCAATTTTTGAGAAATATTCAGCTGCAGCGATAAGATACTCATCTCCAATTTTTACTTTCCAATACTCCGCCTCGGCATTAACCGCAGCAGCAGTGTTGCCTGGCAATGTCCATGCGGTAGTTGTCCAAATTAAAAGCGACGTGTCCGGTTCGTCTATCAGACGCAGCTTTACAGTAACACCAACGTCGTCGATGTCTTTGTAGCCTTGCGCCACCTCAAAGTTGCTAAGCGTGGTGCCACACCGTGGACACAGCTGCATCGCCTTAAACCCCTCGTAGATCAGGCTTTTGTTATACAAATGTTTAAACGCCCACCACACGCTCTCGGTGTAACTTGAGTCCATCGTGCGGTAGTCGTTGTCCATGTCTACCCAGCGGCCGATGCGCGGGATGATCTTTTTCCAGTCGTCGGCATAGCGCAGCACCGCCTGCCTGGCCTTTTCGTTAAAGTTTTCAATGCCAAACTGCTCGATGTCGCGCTTCACTTTAAAGCCGAGCTCCTGCTCTATTTGGTTTTCAAGCGGCAGGCCGTGGCAATCCCAGCCCCAACGGCGCTCGACGTGGTAACCCTGCATAGTGCGGTAGCGCGGCACGGCATCTTTGATTGCGCTCTGCAGCAAATGCCCGTAGTGCGGCAGGCCGGTGGCAAACGGCGGCCCGTCGTAAAAGACGTACTCGCCTTTGGGTGAGTGCTTTTTGAGCGACTTTTTAAAAATGTGGTGGCGGTTCCAAAAGTCCAGTACTTCCTCCTCGCGAGCAGCCAAAGGTCCCTTGGGCGGCGGAATGCTAGCTAGCCATTCCTCCCCGCCCTGCTTCAAATCGTCCATCACTAAAATATACCAAAAATAAGCCCTTTTTGCTTACCTTTTCTCTTACATTTGCTCTGGGGCCGGGATGCCCAGCACCTTAAGGCCTTGGGCGAGCGTATTTTCGACTGCTTGTATAACGGCGAGCGCGCGCCTCGACACTTTGCCGTCGACGATAAACCGCTCGCCTGCATACCAGCTGTTAAAACTCGAGGCAATTTCGGTGAGGTATGTAACTACGTAATGAGGTTCCAGCTCGTTTGCTGCATGCTCGACTACTTCCGGGTAGTGCATAAGCAAACGCTCGAGCGGCCCGGGGCCTGAGACTGCAGGCTCAACCGCTTCAGCATCATTGGCCTTGCGCAAAAGCGAGCGTGCGCGCACAAGCGCATATTGCAAGTAAGGCCCGGAGTCGCCTTCGGTCGAAAGTGACTTTGCCGGATCAAAAATAATATCTTTGCCGCTCCCTGATTTAAGTACCGCATATTTGATGGCGCCGACAGCCACATCTTGCCTGCCGCGCGCCTGTGCCGTTAAATCTGCAATAAGTGACTCGCCCGTTATGACATTGCCGGTGCGCGATGCCATTTTACCTTCGGCAAAGCGCATCATGCCGTGAGTTACATGCACTGTTTTATTGGCAATATCTTTTACCTCGTCAATTTTTTTTGCGGCAGCAAGCACTACTTTAAAATATTCTTTTTGCTCGCTGGCAGTTATGGTAATTGAAACATCAAACTCTCCAGTTTTCTCTTTAAGTTTTAGCAGCCCTAAATCTTTAGCTTCGTAGGTAGTAAGCCCGGCTTTGGTTAAAAAGACGCGCGTATGCAAGCCGTCTTGCTCGCCTTTATACACCACGGCGCCCTCGCTCTCTTCAAATACGTTGCCGATATTTTTTTTGACAAGCTCCATGCCAACTTGCCAAGACTCACTTTCAAAAAAGTAGTTGTCGAACTTGGTGCCAAGTATTGCATAAATCTTTTCAAACTCCTCCAGCGAGTGGTTGCGGCCCTCTTCGTACAGGCCCGCTATCCCGTTGTCATTTTCGTAAATCTTTTTATTTAAGGCATCAATCGCCTCTTTATTTTGTTCGTATTCGGTCGAACCAAATACATATGCATCGCCCCACGCAGCCTCCGGTTTTTGTTGTTTGCCCCAGATTGCTTTAGCCACGTGCAAGCCAACATCGCCCTGATAGTTGGCGCGCGTCACGCTGGCGCCGGCCGCTTCAAGCAGGCGCGCAATGCTCTCGCCTATCGCATTGCTCATGAGGTGTCCAATGTGAAACTCTTTAAAAGGATTAGGGTCGGTATACTCGACCATTATCTTTTTACCTTTATACAAATCATTACTTCCCCAGCCTTGCGCATGAGCTTCGTGGACGATATCCTTAATGGTCATCCCCGAAATAGTGAAGTTGATAAACCCCACTCCGGCAACTTCAATCTTTTTTACTCCCACAATTTTTCCTTCCAGTGTTTGCGTAAGTGCGGCTGCAACTTCCTTAGGATTTTTCTTAAGCATTTTTGCGGCCGCAAGCGCCGCATTGGTGGCATAGTCGCCGTGCTCCATGTCGGCCGGCCTTTCAACAACATAAGTAACTTCGCCTGCGCCAAGCTCGGCAAGCGCCTTTTGTATGGCTATTTGTATCTCGTTTTTGATCATGCGCGTATTACCGATTCTACCGCTGCTTTGACGTCCTTATAGACCTCCTCTACTCTGCGGTTGGCGTCTATTATTTTTGCTTGCGGCAATGTTGCGGCCGTTTCAAGAAAGCCTTTTCGTACGCGCTCGTGCAGTTCAAGCGGCTGGCGTTCCATGGTATCAAGCACCTTGCCCGCAACTTTTTGCCTTTGCATGCCCACCTCAGCCGGCAGTTCTAATACAATAGCAAGGTCGAGCGGGCAGCCGCGATATATCCAGTCGATGCTTTCTTTAAACAAAGGCATGAGCTCGAGCATTTGCCGTCCATACAGCTGATATGCAACTGCCGAGAGCCATAAGCGGTTTGAAAGGACAGTCCTCCCTGCTGTTAGTGCCGGGCGCACGATCTCTTCGACATGCTGTGCCCGGTCTGCAAGTACTAAAAAGAATTCGGCAGGAAGCGAGACTGGCCCTGCAGCCTCGTGAAAGAGCGCTTGGCGCACATATTGCCCCAGCGGCGTCCCGCCTGTCTCGCGGGTAAACACAAAATCCGGAAAATCTTTTTTTAGGAGCTCGATCTGCGTGTCTTTGCCCGCGCCGTCGCCGCCTTCAATTACTATAAATTTGCCGCGGATGCTCATATATTTGATTTACCTTACCACAAGGTTTACAGCGTTGCAGTAGTTAGCGCGACCGTGCTCGTGGACTCGACTGCGGTAAAGGTTATACGCCCAATGAGCGCGCCGCTTTGCGTTTCGACATCGCAGCGCCACTGCCCCGGCACCAGCGCCGCAGTTGCGCTAAAGCCGCGGTACCCGTCTTGGCGTCCGCCCGAAATATCGTACGAGATTTTTCCCATAGGGACCCAATTTTTGCCGGCTGTGTTGTAATACTCCCACACGTGGTAAATAGGCGTACTTAACTGTGTGGGCGCATACACGCTCGAAAAACAATATGCGCTCTGCCCTGGCTCGTAGTGCAACGTGGCCGACGTGTCGCGCCAAAAAACGTACCACGGCGCCGGCTCGTACAACACCAAATAATCGCCGGTCGAGGATTTAAGTACCGAATGGTACACGCCGATGTCTTTAAGCGAGAGCGGCACGGGTGGAATGATGTCAAAAAAGTAGAGCCCGTTAAAGATTATAAAGATGGTGCCAATGAGCACCACTATTTGCTGCAGCTGCCGTTTGCGGTTGCCGCGCAAGACGGCCACAAACAGTACGAGCCCAAACAGCGACATGACCGCGAGGCTGATAAGCCCGCTCAAAAAGAAGATGCCGGGCCCGATGGCGTGGAATATCCACGTGGGCGCGGCAATGACCGAGTACGTTAAAAGTAAAAAGTAATATACCGCGATGTTAAACCGCAGCTGCGCATAGCGCCCGCGCAAGTACTCGTTGCCAAACACCAACGCCACCAGCAAGGCGATAAAAAACGCGCTGCCGGCCAGCGTGCCGCTTTTGCCGTACAACACCAGCATGTTGCTGGCTAAGCCTCCGAAGCAAAACTGTAGGATAAGTAAAAGCAGTAGCGGCTCGGCTTGTTCGACTGGAGCGGCTTGCCCTGGGCTTGTCGAAGAGCGCTTGCGCAGGTTGAGTATGACAATAATCGAAGCGGCGATAAACAAGTACGAGACAAGCAAGATGTTGTCGAAGACGCTCTGAGGGCTTTTGGCAACGATGAGGTCAAAGCTAAAACCCACGGCCAAAGCGCCCACGCCCAAGTGGTGCTCGTACTTTTGCCAAAACGCAAATATCCTCTGCCATAGCCCCCGCATGAGCCTATTGTACTCCAGACTCCAAAGCTTGCTTTGGAAATAATAAGAAGCACCCTAAACAAACGAGTCAGGTATGGGGAATTTGGCGCAGAGATCTTTTATTTCCTGGTGGATTTTCTCAAGCTTAGCCGGCTCATCTTTGGCGGCTATGGCATCGAGCATTAACTCGGCCACTCTTGCGCTCTCTTTTTCTTTAAATCCGCGCGTAGTAATGGCTGGCGTGCCAAAGCGGATGCCCGAGGGGTCCATTGGGCTGCGGGGGTCGTCGGCTATAACATTTTTATTTAAGGTAATGCCGACCGAGTCCAAAAGTTTTTCGGCTTCTTTGCCGGGGATGCCAAGCGAGCCAAACACGTCGGCCAAAATTAAATGGTTTGAGGTGCCGCCTGCCAGCATGCGCACGCCGTGCGCGCGAAATACCGCTTCCATCGCTTTGGCGTTTTTTAAAATTTGTTTCGCATAGGTTTTAAACTGCGGCTGCAACGCTTCGCCGAAGGCTACCGCTTTGCCGGCGATAACATGCATGAGCGGGCCGCCCTGGAGGCCGGGGAAAACCGCCTTGTCTACTTTTTTAGCAATCTCCTCGCTCTCACGCGTCAGAATAAGCCCGCCGCGAGGGCCGCGCAGCGTTTTGTGCGTGGTACTGGTCATGACATCAAAGCCGTAGTCAAAAGGATTTTTAACTGCCTTCCCCGCTATCAAACCTGCTATGTGTGCAATGTCGATAACCGCATACGCGCCTACTTCGCGCGCAATCGAGACAAATTTTTCGTAATCCAACTCGCGCGAGTACGCGCTAAATCCGGCCAGTACAATTTTCGGCTTGGTCTCGAGTGCTACACGGCGCATTTCGTCGTAGTCTATCTCGCCAGTTCCAACATCCTTCATTTTATACCGTACAAAATTAAAGAACTTGGTGATGTACGTTACCGGGTGGCCGTGCGTTAAGTGGCCGCCGTGGCTCAAGTCCATGCCCAAGACCGTGTCGCCCGGCTGCAGCAGCGCCATGTACATAGCAATGTTTGCGTTGGCGCCCGAGTGCGTTTGCACGTTTGCAAATTTGGCGCCAAACAAGGTTTTAGCACGCTCAATCGCCAATGTTTCAACCTGGTCGGTAAACTCCTGTCCGCCGTAGTAGCGCTTGCCTGGGTAGCCTTCACTATATTTGTTGGTAAAGATAGAGCCTTGAGCCTCGCGCACTGCTTTGCTGACATAATTTTCGGACGGGATAAGCTCTATCCCCTCGCGCTCGCGGTTCTCCTCGCCCTTTAATGTCGCAAAAACTTCTTTGTCCTGCCCGCCAATATGTTTATAGAGATCCATGGAGTTTTTTATTATACCCTCCTGCGACCGTAAGCTCGGCTTTAATGGTCGCGTGCGGATCATACCCTTCAAGTTTGACCATGTCGGGTTTAAAGGCATCAAGCGAATCGAAGTCGGAAGTAAATGAAAGAGTTGGGAAGTCCTTTGGGCTGCGGGTTAACTGCTCTTTGGCCGCTTCGATGTGGTTTTCGTATAAATGCAAATCGCCAAATGTATGAATAAACTCACCCGGCTCGCGGCCGAGTATTTTGGCAATTACTGCCGTCAATAATGCGTAGCTGGCAATATTAAACGGCACGCCTAAAAAGACGTCGGCCGAACGCTGGTATAACTGCAAACACACTTTGCCGTTTTTAATATTAACCTGATACATATTGTGGCAGATTGGAAAGCGCGCTCCCTCGCCGGGCCTCGCCATGCTGTACAAATATTCCGGATTCCACGAGCTTACCAACGTGTTGTGCGCGTCGGGGTCCCGGCGAAGCTCGTCTATCACCCAGCCCAGCTGGTCGACGGCGCGGCCGTCTTTAGCGGGCCAGCGGCGCCACAATTCGCCGTAAATATGCGGCAGCTCGCCATGTTCGCGGGCAAAGGCCGCATCGCTTGCTACCTTTGCAATAAACTCATCTTTAGTGAGTTCATTCTCCTCGCCTTTGTCAGACTTTTCTTTGTAAATTTTATACGGATAGTCATCCCAAATATGTACGTTGTTGTCCACCAAATACTTTATGTTTGACTGGCCGGAGAGAAACCAGAACAGCTCGTGCAAAACGCCATTCCAATATACTTTTTTAGTGGTGAGCATCGGAAAGCCTTCCGATAAATCGAAGCGGATCTGCCGGCCAAACACGCTGTAAGTGGTAACGCCGGTGCCCTTGTCGGTTTGCGCCTCGCCCGCGAGCGTGTCGCGCAGCAGCTGCAGGTATTGTTCTTCGGGGTGTGCCATATTATTTTTTACGCTTGACTATAAGCTTTTGCCCGCTCTGCTTATATTTAATTTTGCTTGCAAAATTATTCCCCCAATTGTCTCCTACAAAGCGGCCCACATCTTTGTAGTTTTTAGAGGTCTTAGATTTTATTTCAGAGAACGTCAGCTGCGCAATTTCCATCCCCGGCCGCAAAATAATCGGAACATTGTTGAGATTGCAAAGCTCGAAGGTAATATTTAAAAAGTGCCCCGGATTAATGAGCCCCGCCGTGTTGTGTATCATGAGCCCGACGCGCGCCAGCGACGACTTGCCGCCCACCTGTATCAGAAACTCGTCGGAGCCAAAGTATTCTTTAGAAGTGCCCAGCACCGAAACTCCCGGATGCAGGATAAACGCGTCGCCGTCTTTAACGGTTACCTCGCGCGTTTTGGCGTACACTTTGCGGGCCGGGTCGACAAACAGCGTCGAGTTTTCGTCATTGGTGACAAATTTATTGCCCAGCAAAATATCATAGCTGGCCGGCTGCAGGCGGCTCCTCACAAAAGGCTCCAGTGTTATCCTCTTTTCTTTTACTGCTTTTAAAATATCGTTGTCGGATAAAAACATATACAGATTTAATTATGCGACCGTAAATACTTTGTCGGTGCCGTAGTACTCGCCCCAGTGCGCGTTGTAAAACGCAAACATGCGCTCGAGCCTGTCTTGCTGCAACTCTTGTACGCCGCACTGCTCCATTAACGCACGCACTTCTTGCCGGGCGGATTCCAATTCGGATTCCTGCCCCACTACCTTTTCAAACTCGGCAAGCCAGCCATAGCCGGCGTTGCGGTCAAGGCACACGTTAATGCCTTGGCACAGATACTCTTCCCTCTCGCGCGACCACTTTGCCTGGTACCGTAAGCCCGCCGCAAGCAGCGCGTTGTCCAAATCGTCGAGCGAAAGGTTTATCTCCTCTTCAAACTCCATACGCGCCACGCCGTTAGAGCTGGAGTCGCTGCCGACCGATGCTTTAACCACCAATAGTACGACGCCGTCCTTTTCGCGTGTGCGTACCGAAAAATCTTTTCCCTTTTTTAGAATATCTATAAATTTTGCCAGCGTCAGGGCCGAAAAGTGAGGCTCAAGCAAAACGGCCAGCTGCTGCATGTCGCCTCCCGTAAAATAATGATTGAGCTGTTTGTTGCGTGAGGTCAGCGTGGTGTTGTGGTCGACAACCTTCATACGCTCGCGCAAAGTTTGCGCGCTTTCCTCGCTCCCCAAAAGAGATTTAACTTCTACCTCAAAAGTTGCCATACCTTATTTTACTTCTGGAGGCTAAAAAGAGCTAATTTTAGCAATATTAGACGATAAAATGGGGATAAGAAAACACACATTATCCACATATTTTGTGTAGTATATATATATAGATGATGCCGCTTATCAGTGTTATAGCTGCCATCGGGAAGAAAGAGAGGGCTATTTGTCATGACCAAAACCTCCTCTGGATGATCCCAGACGACTTAAAAAGACTTAGGAGTCTGACTATGGGGCATACACTAGTAATGGGCAGAAAAACCTACGAATCCATACGACACCCACTCAAAGGCAGGTTCCATGTCATAGTCACTCGAGATCAAAACTATAAACCTTCCATTCCTGAGGGATACGAAAATGAAGTAGTCAGAATAGCCCATTCAATTGATGAAGCTCTTGAACTTGCGAAATTAATTGAGACCGAAAAAGGCCTTGGTGAAAAAGAAATATTTATATTCGGAGGTGGAGAAATATATAACCAAACAATTTCTAAAGCGAATAAACTATACCTGACTATTGTTGATTCAGAGGAAGATGAGAAAAAAGGTGATACTTTCTTCCCTGAATATGAGAAAGACTTTGTTCAAACCAAGCACGAAGATCGTATTTGGGAAAATAAACCTTATTCATGGATAGATTTTGAACGTATAAAAGTAACTAACAGCATAAGCCCAAATTTGAGCTTACTTGGTGTAGGATAAAATAAAGAAAAACTCCCAAGAAATCGGGACTTTTTCTTTATTTTAAAAAATTATTTCACGTCTACCCCCATCGAGCGGGCGGAGCCGGCGACGGTTTTCATAGCTTGCTCGAGGTCGTTGGCGTTAAGGTCGGGCATTTTGCGCTCGGCAATTTCTTTAACTTGCTGCTTGGTAAGCACCCCTACCTTCACAGTGTTAGGCTTGCCGCTGCCCTTTTCCTTACCCAAAGCCTTGAGTATCAAGCTTGATACCGGCGGGGTCTTGAGTACAAAGGTGTAGGTGCGGTCCTCGTAAACGGAAATTTCAGCCGGCACCATGTCGCCGCGCATCTCTTTAGACGCGTCGTTAAACTTTTTAACAAACTCGCCGATGTTGATGCCCGCAGGGCCAAGCACCTGACCCATGGCCGGCGTCAGGGTGGCTGCGCCGCCGCTTGCGATGATTTTTATCTTTTTTACTATTTTCTTTGCCATAGTGGTGAGCGGCCCTCCGTAAAAACTTGTACTCGGCCAGAGGCCTGCGCCATCGTTTTTACTGCGGGCTTATAGAGTACGTTAAATTCTTTTAATCTGCAAGAAGTCCAATTCAACAGGAGTCTCGCGGCCAAACATCGCCACCAAGACTTTTACCTTGCCGCGGCTTTCATCCACCTCGCCGACTTTGCCGTCCAACTCTTTAAACGGGCCATCGACAATGGTAACGGTGTCTCCCACCGCTACGTCGATAGCATGTTTGACGGTACCCTCGGTCGCCTGCATGCGGCCCATGAGCTCGTCTACCTCGCTCTGTTTAAGAGGTACCGGATTGACGCCCGAGCCCACAAAGCCCGTGACACGCGGCGTGTTGCGCACGACAAACCACGACTGGTCGTCAACGATCATGTCTACCAGCACATAGCCTGGATACACCTTTTCCTCTTCTTCAACGCGGCGACCGCCTTTAATTTTGACGGTGCGCTCGGTTGGCACCACCACGCTAAAAATCTTTTCCTGCAAACCTAGCGAGTCGATGCGCTGCTTTAAGTTACGGGCAACGGCGTTTTCGTATCCGGCATAGGTGTGTATCGCGTACCATGCGCGCCCGACTGAGGTATCTTGTTTTGACATAAAGATTTAGATTTGAATTACACTATCTTCTGGATAAGATCGGTAAAGAGGTAGTCCCATGCGCCAAGGTAGAGCGCGGTAAAAAGTGAAATAGCAATAACCACAATCGTGTAAATGATTGTCTGGTTGCGGCTGGGCCACGAAACGTGCTTCATTTCTGCGCGAACCTCTTTAAGATAATTTGGCATACATTATATATTGCTTAAATTTTGGCAATTTTAAAACCCCTCCCGGGGCCTTTGTTTCCATATATTACGCCCTTTTTACCCTTTGTCAATCGAGGCAAAACCAAGGGAATAGCGGCGCCTTTGGCGCCGCTATGCTACTTCCAACTTATTCTAATGTAGTCGGGTAAAAAGAGAGAGTCTTCACGCAGCTCAACTTTGAACTGAGGATCCAGCGTTTTACGCAAAAGATCGAGATAGTCGCCGTCGACTCTGCGCATAAATGACCATTTGTTGGTAACTGAGCGCTTATTTTTACCTACTGCCTTTAGTATGCGCGGTCCCCATAGCATGACGAGGTGCTCTTTAACTGCGCACTGCAGCCCAGCCATGTAATAATACCGCCGTGCATTAGTGAGAGCCGAACGTGCCAAATTAATATCCCTGCCCTGCTCGACGATGAGATCAAGCACGCCGTGAACAGTCAGCGTTTGTGTCATGTGTGTCTCCTCCAAAAATGAGAACTCCCACAATGAGTAAACACTGCGGGAGTTCTTTAGTCAATCGCTTTTTAGTTAACGGATTTCGTAGGTGATGTTGACGTCGTCGGTGACGTTGTTTTGGCCAACCGATATTTCGGGCGCAACGGCGGCGTCTTTGGCTGCCGAACCTGCCGCCATGCTATAGACCATTGGCCTTGGCTGGCCACCGGCGTTTTCGGTAAACGACGTCACGCGAACGAGCGAAACGCCCAATTGCGTAGCCAGATTTTCAGCTTTTGCCTTAGCGTCCGCTATAGCTTTGTCGCGTGCCTGTGACTGCACCGCGTTGGGGTCGTCAAAGGTAAAGGTAAGGCCCGACAGCTCAGTAGCGCCTTTAGTGCCAACACCGGCCAAAAGGTCGCCGGCTTTGGCAGTATCGCGCACTTTGACGGTCGTACTCTGGCGAACCTCGTAACCTTTAAGCACCTGCTTGCCGCCCGGGCAGTAGCCGTTGGTGCATACTTGGTTTATATAATCGTACTGCGGCTGTATAGAATAGTCGCTGGTTTGGACATCATTTTTACTGACACCGGCGCCAGCCAGATATGCAGTGATTGCATTTGCCTTGGCGGTTGCGTCAGCCTGCGCGTCGGCAACGGTTGCTTTGTCGGACACAACGCTAAAGGTAAACGTGGCAATATCGGGCACCGCAAGCATTTCGCCGTGGCCGGAGACGCTAATAGTGTTGGTTGCGGCTACGCCCGTACCAATATATTTTAGGCCCTCGAGCGTACTCAACACCTGTACCGCCAAAAAGACCGCGAGCAAAATAACCGCCGTCAGTAATGCTTTGCGCAAACGCTCCCCCGTTACGCCCACAAACGGCAATCCTTCTCCATCCATATATATGAAATTACTATTAACTATTAAGCGTACTGTTATTGACCTGCTTTGGCCTGATTTATTACAGCCACCAGCTGCGCGTACGGCAGTGCGCCCGATATGGGGTACTGCTTCCCGGTTTTGGTATTGATGACGACCGTGTATGGTGTGCCGTTGCCTCCGCTATTTTCAGCGTCGCTCGTCTCTGCTTCTATTTTGTTGAGATAGGTCGAGTTTTTTATGCACGCGTTATACTTGGTCATATCTACGCCCAATTTTTGCGCTTCGGCCGTAAAGAAGTCAGCGCCGATATTGGCCTGGTTGGCAAAGTCGTCATCGGCAAACTTCCAAAAGCCGTTACTGCCCAGCTGCTCGGCAATGCACTCGGCGGCATTGGCGGCCGGCATGGCGTTGGGGTGTATCTGGTACAGGGGAAATTCGCGCATCACCCATGCCACCTGCCCGTTATTGTCGCTTACTATTTTTTTAAGCGACGGATAAATCATCTGGCAGTAGGGACATTGAAAGTCCGAATACTCGACCATGACGATAGGCGCCGTTGGAGAACCGATGATATGATCGCTTGCAGACGGCATGGGCACGTTGGCCGTGGCCGCAGGAGCATTTGCGCCGGCAGCAGCTACAGCTGCGGGCGCCGGATGGCGGTTGGTGTATAAGATAGCGCCCGCGATAATAACGCCGGCAATAAGTATCGAAACGGACGGGGTCAACTCAAACGAAGGTATTTTTAATCTGCGCTCCCGGTGGTGTGTTTCTTCAGGCATTAGGCAATTGTATCATTATTTCCATTCTTTTCCTTCCGGAGCAAATCGCGGATCTGCTCGAGCAGCACCACATCTGCAGGCTTTTTCTCCGGTTCGGGCTCGGCCGGTTTTTTAAAACGCTTAATAGTCTTATTAATAGGCAGTACCACAAAAAAGTAAATGGTCGCCGAAACGATAATAAAGGAGAGGAGTGCATTTAAAAAATCGCCGTACATAAATACGCTCCCGTGCAGTGTAAACTGCAGTTTGGAAAAATCCGGCTGCTGTACAATGGCCGCAATAAACGGCGTCAAAATATCCTTGACGAGGCTCGAGACGACCGCGCCAAAGGCGGCACCGACGACGACGCCTACTGCCAGGTCGACTACATTGCCGCGTAAAATAAAATCCCTAAATCCTTTCATACGCGTACTTTACTGCTTAGTTTGTAATTTTTCAACATCCTGCATTAATTTTTGCAGCCCTTCGTGGATCTGCTCGAGCGTGCGTTGCTCTTTAACGTACGACGCCTCCTCCTCGCTCTCTTCTTCGGTCATTTCCTCGACGTCTTCTTGCAATTCCTCAACATCTTCCTGCATTTCATCAATATCCTCCTGTATCTCGCCCATGTCCTCTTGGATCTCGCCGACGTCCTCTTGCACCTCTTCGATAGTCTCGGTCGTGTAATTGACCGTCATCTGTATAAACAGCGAAAGATAGATTGCCTCCAAAGAAAGAATGGTAGTTAAGACCAACAGCATGCGGTCAAAAGAAAAGACACCGAGCGCCACGGTGGCAAAACTCAAAATAAACACAATCGTATGGATGACGATTGACTGCAAAGACCCCACCCATTTGGTGATAGAGAGCGCGGTTAATTTAATTTTATCCTCGGGCTTCATAGCCATGCGCCCATTGTAACACTGCAGCCCCGGTGGTATGGTGCGGGCAGATTGAACTCTAGCGCGGGAGGCGCAAGTGGAAAAACTGCATCCATATCTTGCCATTTTCGCCATCACAGCGGCGTTTACGGCACTCGGAATCTACGGCTCAGAGGAAACCGGCAGCCTACTTTTGCTTGCAGGCGCGCTCCATTTGCTGGGCGACGGTCTGCCTTTTGTGGCCGACCTTTGCAATGAATTTTTCGTAAGGCAAAAAAGGCTGTCCTGGCTGATCAAGCTTTGTATCCTGCTCGGCAATTCCCTCTTCCTGCTGGGGACAACAACCTACATTGCTTGGGAGGCTTACGATCGGTGGCAAAGTCCTTTTGTCATAGGTAAGTGGGTGCTCTTGTTTGCCGTGCTTGAAATTATAGGCAACACCCTGCAAGCCAGGTACGCGCATCGACTCAAGCATCTGCGTGCGCATGACGAAGGAGGTCACGTGCACGAAAGCCAAATGGGCCACCTTATCGGCGACATTGCTGCAAGTACCGTCCAAGGGCTCGGGGCGTTGGGCATCTTCTTGACCGGGGCGTTATGGATCGACCCCGCGGCCTCTGCTTTTGGCGCACTGCTCACCTTTATCCTCGCATTAAAAGGTCTAAGGGATTTCTTTAAACTCTGGACCCGCGGTGAAGATGATGAAATATCCGAAACTCATGAACATGCTCACGGGCATGACCATCACTAACAAAGCGCGGACGTGAGCCCACGCTTTTCTTTTTAATTTAGTAACCGGCAAATTCTTCAAACTTAATGTCATCTTTACTGACACCGCTGTCGGTAAGCATCTTTAACATTGCCGCAACCATTGCCGGCGGCCCGGCCAAATAGTAAATCGGCATCATGTCATCGTGCACATATTTCTTTATCATATCGGCAGTGATATAGCCGCGCTCTCCGTCCCATGTTTGTGCCGATTTTTCCATCTCGGTCATGGTTGCCACCAGCGTAAAGTTGGTGTTTTGTTTTGCCAGGCTTTGCAATTCGGTTAAAAATGCCGCGTCTTCCGGCCGGCGGTTGGAGTAAAACAACACCAGCTTGTGCGGCAAATGCTTTTCGGTAGCGTCTTTAATAATTGAGTGAAACGGCGTAATGCCAATGCCGCCCGAGAGAAACACCGCCGCGCGTTTAGTATTTTCGTGCAGAGTAAACGAGCCAAACGGTCCGGCTAGGTATAGCTCGGTACCCAACGCCATGTCGCGCAGGTTGCGTTTAAACGCCGTGTCTCGCATGCGCGTTGCAATGGCAAACGTATCTTCTTGCGGCGAGGCAACGATAGAAAAAGTTCGCATGTTGCCTTCTGCGTCCGTTTCTTTGGGGTCAACGAGCGTAAGGTCGACCGTCTGCCCTGCTATATGCGCAAATCCTTCGGGCTTTTCAAACCGAAAAAGCATCGTGCCTTCGGCTACAGTTTCTTTAGCGACCAATTTGGTTGTAGACATAGTTGTTATTGGACAGCTTTGATAATAGTGCGCACCAACTCGTCGCCGAGGTTTGGCTTAAAGTAGATTACCCTGCCCTCGCGCTCGCGCGTCAAGAGCTTGGTGATCTCCAGTATCTTTAAGTGCTGCGACGCCGATGACATTGAGATGCCAAGAATGCGTGATATGTCGCTCACGCACAGCCTCTTTGCGGTGAGAAAGCTCCTAAAAATGTTGCAGCGGGTCGGGTCGCTGAGCGCATTAAAAACAATAGGCAGCCGCACGTCCTCGCGTTTCATCATTTTTTGGAGCTTTGCAATTTCATGAGGCTTAAGCATTGGGTTTTAATGTGTCGAGCTAATCAGGTGCTTCTCTTCAACCACAACGGTAAGCTCGGTCAGCACGTACGCACCGACCGCAAGCAGCAAGTCGCGAATCGCAATGTCGAGGTAGCCCGAGAGGACGAGGTTAATGGCAATGAGCACGAGCCATACAATTGTTAAGTAGCCGGCAATGCGCGGCCACTTGGTAAAGAGCAAAATCGCCACGACCACTTCGATTACTCCCATGCCAGCCAAAAAGACATGCTGGCTAACCGGCAGGAGCCCCGCCACAAACGGGCTAATGTACTTGGGCCAAAACACGATAAGGTTTGTGCCCGCTATCTTGTCGAGGCCCGCGAGTAAAATCACCGCCCCGTACGCAAAACGCAGAACATTCCATGACAACTTCGTGCGTGCATCTGAATTCATATGCAAATTATTATATTAATACTTTAATAACTGTTAAAGTATATCCTATGGAGGATTGCTCGTCAACTGCTTTTCTTTTCCGTACACTCTGTTATGGTAGCGGCAGCTGCACTTTACTCAAGGAGGTACCAATGCGCTCAGTGGCGTTTGCGGTTGCCACTTTGGCAATTGCAGCAGCAATAGCAATCGGTGTATGGGGACATCGCACCGGCCTTTCTACAGAACAGCTTGAAGCTAGATGCAAAGGCGAAAAAGCCGGCGTCTCTGCAATTGGCCGCATGCGCGCATGCAGGTCGCTTGCGGCGCGCCAAAGAGCCAAACCGTCCGATACAAACGCTGGGACGAATCCAAAATGAAATCCCGCCCGCCTTCCCAAAGAGGCGGGCCTTTTCATTGACTTTTCATACTGACTTTTGTAATATTCAACCATATGGTTGAATATAGTACAACACTAGACGCCATATTCCACTCGCTCGCCGACCCGACGCGGCGCGACCTATTGCGGCGGCTGCGGCCGGGCGGGCAAACGGTCGGCGCGTTGGCAGAGCATTACAGCCTTACGTTTGCCGCTGTGTCAAAGCATCTGCAGGTGCTAGAAACAGCCCGGTTAGTGCGCAAACGTCGCAAAGGTCGGGAGCAACGGGTCGAACTCTCCGCAGCCGGCTTGCGTAAAGCTGACAAATATTTGGAGCAGTACCGGAAGTTGTGGGAAGGAAGGTTGGATAGATTAGAAACTTTTATTAAAAATAATAAATAAAAATATGGAACCTATTAAAGAAGTGGTGCTTGAAAAAACTTATAACGCTCCGCTCGACACCGTCTGGCAGGCTTGGACTAATCCGAAGCAGTTACAGCAGTGGTGGGGGCCGGACAATGTCACCATACCTGAATGCGAGGTTGACCTGCGGGTTGGCGGCACTTTTTACATTGTTATGGAAGCGGGCGAGGCCATGGGCCCATACAAAGGCACGAAGTGGCCGATGAAGGCAGAGTTTACTGTGGTGGAACCGCAGGCAAAACTTGCGTATAGCGCCGAGGCGTGGACCGAGGGGGCAAAAGAAGAAATGATGATTGACCAAACTACTGAAATCACTTTTGTTGAGGAGCAGGGTAAAACTCGCGTAAAAGTGAAAGCGGCCATATACAAAATGGGACCTAAAGCCGGCATGGCCGCCGAAGGCATGCAGTACGGCTTTACCCAGCAACTGGAAAAGCTCGCAAAATTCTTGGCTTAAAAATGGGGTCGGGGGACATCGCCTTGTGGTAAGGTATAAAAATGCCGGAAGAAAAAAATCTTTCCGCGTGGAAAGCCTGGGATATAGCCAGATCGTTGGCCTTCGCCCTTGTCATCGCATTGTTGCCGCAAGGAGTGTGGACTTTGCTGCTCGATAAAAATCTTATGACCGGCGCAGCCTTGCCGTGGGCGCCTATCTTGATAGTGATCGTCCTATGGTTACTGTGGCAGTATGTGACGGGCAAATGGTGGCCGCGGAGCACGGCAGAATTTCGGCGCATACATGCACGGGCTATCGTTCCGCCCTCCGATGTATTTGGCTGGGCGCTATTGGCCGGGGGCTTCTCTCTCATCGCTTTAACCGGCGCATGGATAGTCATATTTCAATTGGTGAAAGTTCCGGGCAACCCTCTACCAAATTTTTTTGGACTTCCAGTACTAACTGCGGTGCTTGTTATTGCGGTCGCGTCATGCATTGGGGCCATTACAGAAGAGATGGGATTCCGGGGGTATCTCCAAGTCACGCTTGAAAAATACTTCAGCGCCCCTACCGCGATCATCATTTTGGCGATCTTGGTATCGCCGTGGCACGGCGTGACGCAGGGATTTGTATGGCCGGTACTGTTGTGGTATTTTTTTGCCGATCTTGTGTTCGCCACGATGGCGTACCTGTGTCGATCGATTTTGCCCGGGATTATAGTCCACCTGGTGGGACTGGCGATTTTCTTTAGCATCATCTGGCCACGCGATATGTATCGTTTAAACATTCACATGGGTTCAGATATATGGTTTTGGATCCATGTTGCTCAAATGGCGATTTTCATACCGCTTGCACTCTGGGCCTTGATACGTTTGGCACGTTTACGCGAAGCAGTTTTGTAAGTGCTTTGCTTGGATCATCCAACATTTATATATACAAAAGGCCGACTTACGCCGCTATGACTACAAACGCCAATTCAATGAGGAGCGAAACGATTCTGCTCGGTTCAAACCATTGCTGGGGCAATCCGGGCAGACCAACTGTTTCTTGCAAGAGCCAGAGCAACGCGGAAATAATGCATATGAAAATGCCGAGCCGCCACCCCCAGCGTTTTTGCCCATAGATGCCCGCTGCAGCCACAAGTGAACCGATCAAATTGACCAAGAATACAAGCTCAACAAAACGACTTGCGCCAGATAGCTGGTTATTTTCGATAAGGAAATGCGGGATATGGAAATTGAGCAAGCCGGTGATGACTACAAGTACGATGCCAATCCATGTTGCTCTTTGTAATTGCATACCAATATCTTTAACTCATCATGCTACCCAAGGTTTAAAAACGGGGTGATCGATGGGACTCGAACCCACAACAACTGGTACCACAAACCAGGGCTCTACCATTGAGCTACGACCACCATTACAACGCCAAAACCTTGACGCCAGGCTCTATATATATCTTTTTTACGGCCAAAAGTCGAGCGCCTACCAACCCAACCTAAAGAGACACTCCCCTTTTCATGGCTTTAAGCACTTTGCGCGAGGAAAGGAATGAGAGCACTGCAAACATGAGTCCTACCGTGCCGGGCACTACCTCGGGTACCGGCGTAAACAATGCGGCAAACAAAAACAATGCGAGGGAAAAGATCGCCCAGTGCGCGCCATGCTCAAGGTAAATAAAAGTTTCTATCGTGCGCATCCGCGTTAAGTACACGGTAAAGCTGCGCACAAAGTATGCGCCGATGCCAAGCCCTGCAAGGATAATAAAAATTTGTGTCGTAAGCGCAAACGCCCCCACCACGCCGTCGAGCGAAAACGCCGCGTCGAGCACGTTGAGATACAAAAAAAGCGCTAAGCCCCCTTTTATGCTGTTGCCGGACATGCCGCGCATGAGCGTGCTTGTAAAAAATTCCAGTACTACATACAGCATGACGCCGGCAAGCCCCGAAAGAAGCACAGCCGTGGGTGACGCCGATGCGAGCCCCAGGCACAGCACCGCGCTCAACACCACTAATGTTTCAACAAATTCTATCTGGCCCACTTCTGAAAGGCCGCGTTCAAGATTGCCCAGCCAGTGCACGCGTTTTTCCTCGTCAAAAAAGTATTTGAGTGCGACCATTAACAGGAATGCGCCGCCAAAAGCGTGTATAGCCGGCGATGCATTGAAAAGAAGTATCGAATACTCAAGCGGGTCCTGAAAGGCCAGCATTGCGATGCGCCACGGCGAGGCAAGCGCGGCGGCGGCCACAATACATATGGGCAGTACAAACCGCACGCCAAATACCGCCACCGGCATACCCCACGTTAAAAAGCGCTGCTGCCAGTGTGGCAACATGCGGGCCAGCACTTTGGCGTTGACCACCGCGTTGTCGAACGAGAGCGACACCTCAAGCAGAGCGAGGGTCAAAGTCAAAACAAAAGCCTCTGCCCCACCCCACCATCCGACCAGTGCAAGTACCAAAAGCGAGATAAGCACGGGCGCAAAAAATAAACGCATGCAACTATTGTATCAGTAGTCGTTGAAAATTTACGCAATGCTTAGTATAGTGGGCAAGCAGCAGCATGCCCAGGTGGCGAAATTGGTAGACGCACTACCTTGAGGTGGTAGCCCCCGCAAGGGGTTGGAGGTTCGAGTCCTCTCCTGGGCACTAGAAAGCAAAAAATATCCCCCGGGGGAGATTTTTTGCTTTTAATTTAAATTGTTTTACTCTCCTGCCAATTCGGTATTGGCGACTTCGGGAGCAACGTCAACCGGCGCGCTGTCTATTACTATCTCTTCAACTTCGGCAGGCGCAACTTCTTCATCGGCAGCGGCGACCATCTTCGGCACCATTTGCTGGCGGCGCATCGCGCGCTTAACCTCGCTCGACGCTTTGCGGCGGATAAAGTACAGCTTGGCGCGGCGGGTGCGCGTACGGCGGAGTACCTCGATAGAGTCGATCATCGGCGAGTACAGCGGGAAGATCTTTTCGACGCCAACGCCCGAGGAAACTTTGCGTACGGTAAACATGGCGCCCGCCTCGGTGCCGTGTTTAACGGCGAGGATCAAACCCTCAAACGCCTGCTTGCGCATATTTTTGGTAACCACCTCCTTTTTGTTGGCGGCCTTGCCTGACTTTAGCTCAACAATGTTTTGCCAAACGCGCACGGTGTCGCCAGAGCGCAAGCCGAGACTCGCACGCTCCTTCATGTTGACGGGGCTGATTTTTACACCTGATTTCATGTCAAAAGACTTTAACACAGCCTCACTCTTTTCGCAATTCCTCTTCAGCTTTAATAAAATCTTCGGGCAGCGGCGCGTTAAAAGTCATCTCTTTGCCCGACGGAAGAGTAATAGCAATTGAAAGCGCGTGCAATGCCAGACGTGTAAAGCCCAAAACCCGCGTACCACCGCCGACCGCGCCGTACAAACTGTCGGCGACAATAGGGTGTCCGATGGCCGAAAAGTGCACGCGTATTTGGTGCGTGCGGCCGGTTTTGGGAAATACCTCAACATAGGTTGCGCCGCCGCCGCGCCCGAGCGTCTTATATATGGTAAGCGCCTCGCGCATAGTGCCATGCGGCTGCTTGGCCGAACGCGGGCCGCTGCCGCCGCGCGAGCTGCCAATCGGTTTGTTGATCATCCCGCGCTCGTCTTTAAGGTTGCCGAGGACAAACGCGCGGTACGTTTTGCGCACATCGCGGTTTTGAAACTGCTCTTTTAAAAACTCGTGAGTCTGTTCATCTTTGGCAACCACCAACACGCCCGACGTCTCGCGGTCGATGCGGTGGACAAAATGATACTGGCCTGCGCCGTACTTTGTGTCGAGCCAATGACTCAGCGCTGGGTAATCATGCTTGCCGTCCGGATACACAATCATCCCCGCCGGCTTGTTTACCACCAGCAGCTTGTCGTCTTCGTAAATAACAGAGGGCTCCATTAGTGCACGCTGCAGGACTCGAACCTGCGACCTGCCCGGTGTAAACGGGATGCTCTACCAACTGAGCTAAGCGTGCGTCGCTCTATTTATACCCTTTTTTACGAAAATGTCATGCCCCCGCTTGGAATCGAACCAAGAATAGCGGCTTAGAAGTCCGCAGTTATATCCATTTAACTACAGGGGCTTGCACGCACCATACCATAATACGGTACTATATACGCACATGAAGTGGTTGCGCGAAAGATATTGGCACGAGCTGTTTGAGGCGGGCGTCTTTTTAAAGGGACTTAACAGCACCTGGGAGACGCTCGCCGGCATCTTTTTACTTACCTCGCTGCGCAACTGGTTTACGCATACCTTTATATACGTGGGTACGATGGAGTTTTTGGGCAGCCGTGACGAACTCCCGTTTACCTATGCGCAAAATCATTTAATGCACGTGCCGCCCGGCTCACGCATATTTATCGGCGTGTACCTCCTCTTTCATGGGCTGATGAATGCGTTTCTTGCCTACAACCTGTACCGCAACCGCCTGTGGGCCTACCCGGTGTCGATGGCGTTTACCTCCGCCTTTTTTGTCTACCAAGTATACCGGCTGGCGCACACGCACTCGCCGCTTTTGTTGGCGATCACCATCCTCGATATCGCGTTTATTATTTTGACGTACCACGAGTACCAACGGCAGCTGCTAAAGCATGCACACCGCATAGAAATTAATTAATGGATTTTTGAACCCGGTGCAGCGGTTGAGGTAAGAAGTGACAGCGGCTCGTCGCCCCCGCCGCTTGCCAGTATCATGGCTTGGCTCTCAAGCCCCATCATCATGCGGGGCGCCAAGTTGGTGGCAAAGGCGACTCTTTTACCCACCAACTCCCCTGGCTCGGTAAAGTATGCGGCAATACCCGAGAGCACCTGCCGCTCTTCTGAACCAAAGTTAACTCTGAGTTTTAGCAGCTTGTCGCTGCCCTCTATCCGCTCGGCGCTTACAATTTCGCCGATGGTTATCTCTACTTTTTTAAACTCATCAATGCTAATCTGTTCCATATTTTATTTTGTGCGGTCTAAATAACTTTGTAATATCATCGCAGCGGCTGAGGCATCGAGCTTTTCTTGATTGGGTTTATCGCCCCGGCCAAAGTCACCCTCAAACTGGCGCGCCGCGGCGGCGCTGCTCAAAAACTCCGCTTCGTATGCTACCGGCAGCCCCGTTACCTTCTCAAGATCTTTTTTAAATTCGGCAATATCTTCCATCACCGCGTTTGCCTCGCCCTTAAAATTGCGCGACTCGCCGATGACTATTTTCTCAACCCCCTCTTTTTTAACAAGCTGGTCAATTTCGGCAAGGGCACTTGCGTTGGCCTTAATGGTCGAGTGCGGAAAGGCCATTGTGCCACCCCCGTCCGAAGTTGCAAGCCCGATGCGCTTGGTGCCGTAATCTATCCCTAGGTACTTCATGCTTATTTTATGCACAATAGCATATAGTGGGCGCGTGCGGCGCTTCCTAGAGTTCCGCCGGTCGACATTACGAGTCTTAACTCATACATATATATGTGGCAGCAATGGGTAAACGCCATCATTGGCTTGGCAGTTATTGCGACCCCGTTCCTTGCACTATCGGCCACCGCGCTGATGTGGACGCTTGTAGTCGCCGGCGCAGTGATAGCGATACTGTCCGTTTGGGGCGCAATGAAGGAAGAGTCTGTAGAGTACCACCAGTACAAACTGCAGCATAGCAGCTAACAACGCGATACTTGGTAACTTTCGAGAGATCAAAAGCGGCTCACTACGAGCCGCTTTTGATTTGTGCGCACCATGGCAACTTTTCGATAAAAAGGGTATTGTGTGCTCTATTGGAGAGGTGGCTGAGTGGTCTAAAGCACCTGTCTTGAAAACAGGCGTGGGGCAACCCACCGTGAGTTCGAATCTCACCCTCTCCGCTAAAAACACAATTTGGTATAATAGGGGAATAAGTTCCAAAGACGAGGCGGAAAAGCAGATTCGCTCGATACTCGAGGAATGGGCGGCCGCGGTGCGCGCTAAGGATACAGACAAGGTACTCGCGCCTCATGCTACAAAAACGGTACGTGGATTATCACGCACGAACACCACTCGGTGCCAAGCACGCAATAGCATTACAAGGATTTAACTAGAACAAAACATATGTCAATAAAACCGATGTCTGTTGAACAATTAGCCGCGTTTCTTCAGGAACGAGGCGCAGACCCGGCACGCATAAAATCCCTAGAGGCGCCTATTGTGGAGGAATCGCGCAAATACCTCCAAAGTACAGGCCAAAAAACTGATCCAGAATCCGTAGCGCAGGCCGCAACAGTCGGGCGGGCAGTAGTAGCCGACAAATTAAAAGACGTCGATATGCACGGGATGCCCGAAGAAGAAATTAAGAAAATCCTAGGTTTTAGTAATTGAGAAGCGCCTGTTATCGGGCAATCCGAAGACAAAGGGCCGGGATTGTTTGTAGGTGTTCCTGACCTGCGGATGGAGCCGGAGGAGTGGAGTGGTACCAAACTTGTGACTCACATAAATATCGAATCATCAATTGAGGTTCGTAACCCAGTGACCCGAAAGCCTAAGACGGCACTTGGGCATACTCTTCAGCATAAGCATATGTTGCGTGTGATAGAGTGTAGACATTAAAATCACATACATTTTTATGGGAACTATTATTAACGCCATTGACGTAAACGAGCTTGAGCAGATGCAGGCGCGCCTGAGGAGTGACCGTGAGGCGGGTAATAAGCAGCCTCAAGTCGTAGCGAGATGGGTTGGAGGCGGCTCTAGTGAAGTTGTCATGGGTGATAGGAAAATGATTATCGGCGGCCCGGGGAATCTAAACGCGGTAAGCGCGTTGCTGGGAAGTCTCGGCGCGTGTGATATTGATGTCATTCTTATGCATGCAGCGCTGCAAGGTCTCGTGGTAGAAGAGGTGCGGATGGAAATTTCCGGAAAATTCAATACCGCCGGGTTTTATGGCGCGGCAGATGAAGGCTCCGGCTACGAGGAGATCGAATCAAAGGTTTATATAAAAGCGCCTGGAGCAACCGAGGAGCAGATAGCCCACCTAAAGGAACAATGTGAACACCACTCGCCCGTAGGTGATTCGCTCTCTCGGGCCGTGCCGCTGAAACTATCTATACAAGTAGAGTAAGCCAATGCTAACGTCGTCTATCCATCTGAGCCACTGCGGCTGAGGTGTTTTATGTTTGTGAATTTTTCTTCACCGCATCTTTCATCCGCGTTTCAGCGCTAGAGGCGTACGATTAACTTCAACTCCATGCGGTTGGAGTTGTTATTAATTAAATAAAAAAAAATTATGAACTCACTTACTACTTTAGAAACGCGGTATTTGCGGTTTTTGGCGGGCATCATCGCGGCCGCGATGCTCATCAGCGGCTTTGCGCTGCTTGCGACGCGCGTGCATGCCGCCGTAGGGACCACGCCGCCGGTAATCTCTAACATTATGACGTCACCTACCGATACGGGCGCAACGGTAACGTGGAGCACCGACCAAGCCGGCACCTCGCAAGTGCTGTACGGCCTTACGAGTGCGTACAATGCATCGACGACGCTCGATAACACCAACGTAACCGGCCACACGTCGTTTATTGGTGGGCTCTCGCCAAGCACGCTCTATCACTTTGAAGTGATAACGGGCAACGCATCGGGCACGCTGGCGACCTCGAGCGACATGACCTTTATGACGCTGGCAACCGCTACTACTACGGGCGGCACCGGCACAACCACCACTACGGGCGGCACCGGCACAACCACCACTACGGTTGACGATGACAGCGCACTGCAAACACAGATAACCAATCTGCAATCGCGGGTTACTACGCTCGAAGCTGAAGTGGCCGCACTGATGGCCGGCGGCTCTGGCGGTAGTACCGGCACAACCACCACGAACGGTACTGCAACGATTGATGCAAACAACGGCTTTATAACCGCAGGGTCTCTCATAGACTTTGGGGGGCGCAACTTTGGCCACGAAGAGACAGTCAAGGTAACGCTTAACGGCGTAACCGTTGCGACGGCACATGCTGACGGCGGCGGCAACTTCTCGACCGGCTCGTTCCTTGCGCCATCGGTTCCCGGCACATACACGTATGTCTTTACCGGACAAACGTCGGGCATGACAGCTTCAACTAACATCACAGTGCACTAAAAATCAGGCGCATGAGCAAAACATCAGTCTCGTCGCCTAGACGGAAAACCGCTCCCTACCTTGGGGCGGTTTTGCGTATTGTATACTTAACAGCAAATGCCCGAAGAAGAACAGACAATTTCTTGGGAAGTGCTGACCCACGTACACCACGACCGCACCAATGACTGGTACTGGGCGCTGGGGCTAATTGCAGTTGTTGCGGCCGCCCTTTCCGTTTGGCTGGGCAATCTTCTCTTTGGGATATTAATTTTGCTGTGCGCCGGGTCTATCGGCGCACTTGCCATGCGCGGTCCGCGCGAACATTCGGTAGAGATAGACCCGCGCGGGATATCGGTAGACGGCTCGCTGTACCCGTACCGCACGCTCAAGTCGTTTTGGGTCGACGGCAATCCCGAGTACCCGCGCCTTTACATAACTACCGGCGGGATTATTACGCCGCACATGGCGCTGCCGCTTGATGATACGCACCACGCGCAGCTCGTGCATTCCTATTTAATAAACCGCCTCGAAGAAGTCGAGCAAGAGCCGCACTTGGGCGAGCATGTCGCGCACCTCTTAGGGCTGTAACCGTTGAAGCGCCAGCATATATGCCGCCAGCCGCAGCGGCACCTTTTTTTCTTGTGCAAGTTTGTAAACGGCGGCGGTTGCACTTTCCATCTTTTCTTTGAGCTTGTTAAAAACTTCGTCCTTTTGCCACGACTCATCGTGCATGTTTTGATACCATTCAAAATATGAAACGGCTACGCCGCCGGCGTTAGCAAGAATGTCAGGGATAATGCTGACGTTGCGCTTTAGTAAAATCTCTTCGGCATCGCTTGTGGTCGGGCCGTTGGCCATCTCAAGTACAATGCGCGCTTGCACATGGGGGGCGTTGTCTTTGGTAAGCGCATTTTCGAGCGCAGCCGGTACAATAATATCAACCGGGAGTGAAAAGATTTCTTCCGGTGAAATAGCATCGGCAAATCCTTTGAGCGAGCCGTGCTGTTTTTTATATGCTTCAACAGCTGCAATATCTGTGATTCCCTCTTTGCTATAAACCGCGCTTTTTGAGTCGCTGAGCGCGACGACTTTGAGTCCTGCCTCTGCTAAATATTTAGCGACATACACGCCGACATTGCCAAAGCCCTGCACTGCCACCGTCAAACCCTTTGGCTCTTTGCCCATAAGCTTGAGCATCTCTAGCAACACGTACGCGCCGCCAAGGCCGGTAGCCTCGGTGCGGCCTTCTGACCCTCCGTTGCTAATGGGTTTGCCGGTCACGACTGCAGGCGCAGAAGTTCCGGCGAGCTGCTCGTATTCGTCGCGCAGCCAGCTCATCACTTGCGCATTAGTGTTGACATCGGGTGCCGGTACGTCGAGCGTGGGGCCGATCACCGGGAAGAGTTTACGCGTAAACTCGCGCGTGAGGCGCTCGAGCTCGCCGGTGGAGAGCGTCTTGGGGTCGACCGCAATGCCGCCTTTGCCGCCGCCAAAAGGCACGTCGACGACGGCGTTTTTCATCGTCATCCAAAGCGCGAGCGCTTTGACCTCATCCATGTCGACCTGGCGGTGATACCGCAAACCGCCTTTGTACGGTCCGCGGATGCTGTTGTGCTGAACGCGAAAGCCTTGGTACACGGCCACGGTGCCGTCGTCGCGCACAATCGGCACCGATACTTCAACAATGCGCTCGGGGTGCTCGAGCTTGGCCAAAAGGAGCGGCGGCAACGAAAGCTTCTGCGCAGCAGCACGCACTTGGGATAGCGCGCGTTCGTAAGGGTTGTTTTGCATGTGCTCCCGGTAGGAATCGAACCTACATCATATCCTCCGCAAGGATACGTCCTATCCATTGAACGACGGGAGCCCTGCCTGCCAATCGGCAGGAGTTAACACCAAAATACGTTACATTGGCCTTTTAGTAAAGCTCCGCGTGCAATTAAATTTCCTGATACGCTTTCAAAATCCCCACCGAAGCGGTTTTACTCAGCATGGCGCCGTCCGAGGTAACGCACTCGAGCGTGTAGGTGGTTGGCCCCGTCACAACAAACGTTGGCGCGGGTATCGGGTTGTTGAGCCCACGGCCAATGACGTTGCCCCCGCCGTCTTTAAGTAAGCAGTCTGAAACATGAAACGCGCTCCAAGCCATGATGATGGTCCCGCCGCGCATCACATATGAGGGTGAGAGCTTCAATGAAAGATACGGCCCCACCGGCGCGGGGTCGACCGTAAGCGTGGTGGTGCACGTATTGCTGCCTCCCGGACCGGCAACCGACAACTTATAGGTCGTGGTGGTGTCGGGCGCAACACTGTAGGTAATCGGCGCGTCAGCCGGCGCGGGTCCTATATTTTGTATATTAGAGCTCGAAGTATTGCCCGAAATACTGTAGTAGAGCGTCGAGGATGCGCCGTTTACTATCTCTTCAGGAAATACCGACAGCAAACACGACGGCGCAGCCGCCGCCGACGATACGGTAAGCGTTGTAATGCAGTAAGACTCGGGTGTGGTCAGGCCGAGGATTGTATACAGCCAATACCGGAAGGAGTTGTACGCGCCGGCATGGTCATACAACGTGTACGTGGTTGTTTGGTTTGGGGCCACGTCTTGCGAGCCGCTTTGGTCTATCGTAGTTGCTAGCGGCGTTAGGTACGGGCTTAAAATATTTGAGTTCCAGTTGAGCGTCGCGGTATCACCGGGGCTGATGTCGGCAGGGGTTGCGCTGAGCGTACAAGTTGGCGCATACGTATTTACGTCAACGCTGCAGTCACCAAGCCAACAGCCGATAATAGACGCGGTTTGGCCGCCGGGCGTAACAGCCTTAAGCAAGCGCGGCTGCAAACCTATGAGTGCAAGCAGGAGCAAACCCGCCAACACCGCAAGTGCGACAAAAATAGGAAGTTCAAAGCGGGTAAACACCCGCGAGTACAGTTTGCGTTTGAGTCGGCTTATCTTCAATACACTTCTATTGTACTATCTCTTTCCAAGTGCTCCCGGCAGGAATCGAACCTGCATCTCCTCCTTCGGAGGGAGGTGTTCTATCCATTGGACTACGAGAGCATAAAATAAAAACCCCCTTTCGGGGTCTCTATTATGCTTTTAGAGCCTTTGCGACTTTTGCTTTGCGGCGGGCGGCGGTATTTTTTTTGATGAGGCCGCGTTTGGCCGCTTTGTCTATGGCTTTGTAGGCCGCGGCAAGCGCCTTAACACCTGCTGCCTTGTCGCCCTTGGCGGTCAGGCGCACGCCTTTGTACGCATCGCGAAGATTCCGCTTGCGGCTCTCATTCATCACCGCCTTGCGCTTGCTCTGGCGGATAGCTTTTTTAGCTCCTTTGGTTATTGCCATATGTGTTAGAGATACTACGACACAACGGCCAAAAATACAAGTTTTAGCCACTTTTTCACGGTTAGTTGTATGATAGAGGGATGATTGGCAAACTCACCGGCACGTACGGCGGCACAACGGCAGAGGGCGCGGTGGTTATAGAGGTAAACGGCGTCGGATACGTGGCGCGCGTGCCGCTGTTTGCAATAGACACGCTGCGTGTTGGCGTGGGCAGCATTTCGCTTTTTATACACACGGCCGTGCGCGAAGACGCGATAGACCTGTACGGCTTCCCCACCGAAGAGGAGCTTTCATTTTTTAAACAACTGATGAGCGTCTCGGGCATCGGCCCCAAAACGGCGCTGGGGATACTGAACGTGTCCGACGTGCAAACGCTGCGCCGCAATATTGCCGCGGGCGACGCGGCCGCGCTTACCAAAGTGTTTGGCATTGGCAAAAAGAGCGCCGAGCGCATCGTCGTTGAGCTACGCGATAAGCTCGCACTTGAGCAAACTGCCCGCGGCGAGACTATTGGCGATGGAGGCATGGGCGGCAACGATGGCGAAGTGATAGAGGCGTTGATTGCGCTCGGCTATAGCGCATCCGAGGCCCGCTCTGCTATAAAGGAACTCCCCAAAGAACTACGAGGTACCGGTACCGTTAATGAGCGGCTATCGGCAGCACTCAAAAGTTTGGGCACTCACCCTTCAGGACGGGCAAGTAGCAAAGCACAATGAAACCACTGATTAAAAAAATAACGCCCGCGCCACTCCTTAGCGCGTACCATTACTCTATCGCCTTGCTGGGCGCAGCTTTGTACCGCTATCCGTCAAAAAAGCTTTTTGTGATTGGCATCACCGGCACCAAAGGCAAGTCGACCACGAGCGAGCTCGTTGCGGCAATTTTAAAAGAGGCCGGCCACACGGTGGCGCTTGCCTCGACCATCCGCTTTGCAATCGGCGAGCAAAGTGAGCCCAACCTTTTTAAAATGACAATGCCGGGGCGCACCTACTTGCAGTACTTTTTGCGCAAGGCGGTTGATAAAGGAGCCACGCACGCGGTGATAGAAATGACCAGCGAAGGCGCCAAGCAGTACCGGCACAAAGGCATTGAGCTTGATGCGCTGGTGTTTACCAACCTGCAGCCCGAACATCTCGAGAGCCACGGCGGCATGGAGGCGTATGCGGCGGCAAAACTTTCACTCGCCACGCATCTCGAAGAGTCGCCCAAGCGCCCGCGCTACATGGTGGCTAATGCGGACGACAAATACGGCAAAGCATTTTTGGCCGCAAAAGTTGAGGTGTGTGTGCCCTTTTCACTTGCCGATGCCGAACCGTACACCACCGACGAAAAGGCCGTGCGCTTTGTATGGAAACGTGGCGATTTGTTTACCGTGCCGCTGCCGGGGCTCTTTAATTTACAAAATATTTTAGCGGCGCTTACCTTAACCGATGCAATGGGCATCCCGCAGGCAACCATTAAAAAAGCGCTCGAAACTATCGCGCCTGTGGCCGGCCGCGCCGAGCGCGTCGAGCGGGGGCAACCCTTTACGGTGGTAGTCGACTACGCGCACACGCCCGACTCGTTGCGCGCATTGTACGAAACGTACTCGGGCAAGCGCACCCGTCTCGACTCGAAGTCTTCTGCGAGGCGGGTCATCGGCGTACTCGGCAGTACCGGTGGCGGCCGCGATACGTGGAAGCGCCCTGCCATGGGTGCCATAGCCGAGGAGTACGCCGGCGTGGCGATACTCACCAACGAAGACCCGTACGACGAGGACCCTAAAAAAATAATTGCAGAGATTGCCAAAGGATTTAAAAAACAAAAGCCGCACGTGATATACGACCGCCGCAAAGCGATACGCGAGGCGCTGCGCGAAGCCAAAGACGGTGACGCAGTGCTTATCACCGGCAAAGGTACCGACCCGTACATTATGCTTGCTCATGGCGCCAAAGAGCCGTGGAGCGACAAGCGCGTCGCCGAGGAGGAGTTAAAAAAGTTGGGTTACAATACATAAATGGCAGATGATAAGCCGGCCGGCCCGGGGCCCCTCGAAGACGCTATTTTTATCGTCGGCATTATTGTCGTGCTGGCTGTGCTGTGGTTTTACACCGGCGGCGCCCAAAAGTCCGACTTGCGCGGGATATTTCTACACCCGCCCAAACCCGTCGGCCAAGGGGGCGCCTATGGCCCCACTGCCGGCTCGAGCACTATTCAATCCGGCGCACACTATTAAAGTAAAATATATCTTATGTTAAACACCTTCCCTCAACTACTTACATACGGATTTTTTGCGCCGACTATGTTACGTGTACTGGTGGCCCTGTCCTTTTTGTACATTGCATACGCGCAGGCCGCCCGCCGCAAAGAAATCTCGCAAATCCAAATAGCGGTTATCGGGCATGTCGATCAAACGCTGGTCCTCATATCATCGTTGGTTATTGCCGCCACCGGCATCGCATTATTTTTAGGATGGCATACGCAACTGGCCGCGATTGTCGGCCTTGTTGTCGCGCTTAAGCACGCTATATTTGCCAAAAAATATCCGCGCCTGATACCGCTGCGCCGTCTTGAGTACGTATATCTTATAGTTATCCTTTTGACTCTGCTCATTAGCGGCGCCGGCGCATTTGCAATGGACGTACCTCTCTAATAGAAGTAAAATCGTAGGCGAATGCCCCTACTAATCCTCCACAACATTCGCAGCATCCATAACGTAGGCTCTATCTTCCGCACGGCAGACGCGGCCGGCGTATCTCAAATAATTTTGACCGGCTACACGCCGACGCCGCTCGATAGATTTGGCCGCGAGCGCAAAGATTTTGTAAAAGTGTCCTTAGGCGCTGAAAAGAGCGTGCCGTGGAAGGCGGCAAAGCAGCTGACTCCGGTGTTAAAGAAATTTAAAAAAGACGGCTACACCGTCTTGGCAATCGAGCAAAACAAAAAATCTACTTCCCTGTTTGAGTATGTACATAATCTCCGACGCTCTGAGGTCGGGACCCCGACCAAGGCGTCGAGGAAAGTTGCCGTGGTGCTGGGCAACGAGGTGTTGGGCATTTCGCCTCAATCATTAAAGTACGCCGACTATATTTTAGAAATCCCCATGCACGGCAAAAAAGAGTCGCTGAACGTTGCGGTTGCGGCCGGCATCGCATTGTTTGCCCTGCTTAAGCGAATTTAAATTTGCGTGGAGTAACTTTGTTTTTGGTGTTGGCATAGGTGTCATGCGGCGCGTGCATGTTAAAGAGCGAGCTGGGTACGCGCTGATAGATGCGCATCACGCGCTCGGCCGTTGCCGGATGGTCTTTTTTGACATGGTTCCAGATGATGATCTTGTTCATCAACTCTTTGTCGGTGTCGCCGATTTCCTGGTACTCACATTCGGTACACGATAGTAATACTTGCATAATAATTTTGTTTTTATAAATAAGAAGAGAAAAAGTACTTGTCTGCTTACAACTATGCCCTACCTTGCCTGATATCCGCATGAAGCGTATAGTCTGTGACGGAACAACTTGGAGGACCTTACATTGGCCAGAATCATCAGAGGACGGAGTGGCCCGCTATTAAATCAATTGCTTAAAGACAACGCGCCCAAAGATCTGAAGTGTACGGAAGCGGGTTGCAACGGAACGCTCGTGCGCAAGCCTGACGAGCAGTTTAGAGGGCACTACGCGTCGCCGGAGTGCGATACCTGTAGCAAGGTGTACCCACTGGCAACCAACGTCCCGAAACTGCCCCGCACAAAGAAAGTAGCAAACAGATGAGGCAAAGCCCGCGCATATGCGCGGGCTTTTAATTAAGCCATTTTTTTGATAGAGTGCGCAATACGCGCCCATAGCTCAGTCGGTAGAGCGGCTCCCTTTTAAGGAGAAGGTCCTTGGTTCGAATCCAAGTGGGCGCACTGATTTTACAATCGCAAGGCAAAGCGCTCCAAGAGAAGTTCAAGGTCCCCCATGCCGCGGTGGGAGTCGTGGTACATGTATACTAGCTGCCTTGAGAGATTTATTAGCTCTTCCCTTTTTTGACCTGCTACGCCCGTTTTACTACTACCGACACGCTCGAGCTCTTGGCGGACTTTCCAGTTTAGGAGGCCCGCTACCGCTTCGGCCTTTTCGCCCGCTTTAAACGCTTGCATGAGGCCCAGCCACAGTTTTTTACGATCGCGGGCAGCAAAGGCAAAGGTTAGTCCAAACGGGTCAAAACCGCGCGCAGCTGCCGCGGCTGGGCGTTTTTCAACAACGATTTCCGCCCCGGCTTTTTCTAATGCCGTTGTAGGGCCTTTGAGCAATTTCTCCTCTTCAAAAATAAAAGTGTTAGGCGATTCGGCCAGCGCCTCTGCGATGTCTAAAAACTCCTCTTGCCTGTCGCTGTTTATCGCTCCGGTTAGCACGTACGTTTCTTTACCGCCCTGGCCGCGCCCGTCCACGGGCAGGCCAAACATGGTTTGCGTCAAGGCGAGCGAGAGCAATTCATCCATGCTCATAGACTCCCATTGTAATTCTTGGGCATCTTTGGGCTTGTTACCCATCGCCTTTTGCGAGGCCCCGCCAGCGGCGGTGGTTTTACCTACAAAAATTTTAAGCATAACTATATAGGTTTCATCTCACCCCAGTTTTTGCCCATTTTGCCTTCGGTCTTAAGGATGATGCCGTTGGTCTCTTTGGACGGTATCACGCTCTCCATCAGCTCTTGTATCTTAGGCGACAGTTTTTTTACCAACCCCTCTTCTATCTCCAGCACCAACTCGTCATGCACTTGGAGCAATAGAAACGCTTTGCCCTTGGCCTCCTTTTCAAGCAGCGCGTCTATCTTTATCATCGCCAGTTTTACAATGTCGGCCTGCGTGCCCTGCATAGGCGCGTTAATGGCCATGCGCTCGGCCGATGCACGCACGTAGGGTATAGAGGAGTGTATGCCGTCGAGATACCGGCGGCGGCCAAAAAACGTTTCGGTATAGCCAAGGCGCGATGCATCGCCCTTAGACTCTTCAATATATTGTGCCAGCCGTGGAAAGGCGACAAAGTACTGATCGTAAAACTCCTGCGCCTCGGCGCGCGTCGTGCCAAGCGCCTCGCGCAATGCGTTAACCCCCATGCCGTACAGGATGCCGAAGTTGATGACCTTGGCCCGGCGGCGCATTTCGTAGGTTACGTCACCCTCTTTTACATGAAAGACGCGCGCCGCCACTTCGCTATGCACGTCGCGCCCGCCGGTAAATATTTCGGTGAGCCCCTCGTCGCCGGAGAGGAAGGCGGCGATGCGCAATTCTATTTGTGAGTAATCGAAGGACACCAAAGCGCTGCCCTTATCGGCGACAAACGCGTTGCGGATTGCGCGGCCCAGCTCTGTTTTAATGGGAATGTTTTGCAGGTTGGGATCGACCGATGCCAAGCGGCCGGTCGCCGCGCCAATTTGTAAAAAGGTTGTATGCACGCGCCCTTCGCTGTCGAGAAGCGTCGGCAGCGTATTGATGTAGGTCGAGAGGAGTTTTGAAATTTCGCGGTACTGCAAAATGTCGTCGATGATAGGGTGCATGCCGCGCATTTTTACCAGCTCGGACTCTTTTGTCGAACGCTGGCCGCCGGCGGTCTTTTTTTGCTTCTCCGGCGTGAGACTTAATTTATCAAACAGCACCTCGCCCAGCTGTTTGGGAGAGCCGACGTTAAACTCGCCGCCGGCCGCTTGGTAAATGCGCGCTGATATCTTTTTGAGCTCGGCAGTGTAGGTTTTAGAAAGTTCCTTTAAAAACTCCTTGTCTACTTTTATGCCGCGCTCCTCCATCTTGCGCAAGACGGGCGCCAGCGGCAGCTCTATTTTTTCGTACACAAACTCCAGCTTTTTTTCTTTAATTTCGGCCAGCAGATTTTTGCGCGCCACGGCCAAGTCTTTTGACTTGCCCATCCGGTATATGTCGCTCAAGGTCGGCACGGTAATGGTCGAGTCGAGCACCGACACGGCAATGCCCAGCTCTTGCTGCTCGGGCGTCAGCTTTTCTTCGGCAAACAAACCATCACCTTGTGCGCCTGTGTCGTAATCAGCGTTCTCCAAGAAAAAGTCTGGCTCGGAAGTTTTGACAGTACCGCCAAGCACCTGCTTAACTCTCGGCAACAACGAGCGGAAGTCAAACTCCGCAAGCATGTCCAAAACTTTGTCGACCTCAACATTTTCTTTCCATGTTTTTTTAGGCACTTCAAACTGTATCGGCGCGTCGGGGCGTATCTCGGCCAGCATTTTAGAAAACTTTGCGTCCTCCTCGCCTGCCGCGAGCTTTTCGATCATGCCTTTAGTAATACCCGCTTCGGCTATCTTTTCCGGATTTTTCTTTAACACTTTGTACAAATTTTCTATCGTGCCAAAGCCGGTAATAAGCGTCTTAGCGGTTTTCTCGCCGATGCCTTTGACGCCGGGAATGTTGTCGCTGGTGTCGCCGCGCAGGCCTTTGTAGTCGGTGAGAGAAGTCGAGTCAAAGCCAAACTCATTTTTAAAAGTATCTTGCGTATAAAAAACCAAATCGGTAATGCCTTTGCGCATGCGGTACACCTCGACTCGGTTGTCGTCGAGCAATTGCAGCATGTCCATGTCGCCCGAGGCGATGATTACCTCCAGTCCTTTTTTATTTTTAGTCTCGTGCACAATGGTGCCGATAACGTCATCGGCCTCAAACCCCGGCGCATCGTACATGGGTATCCCAAACGCGCCGATAACATCGCGCGAGCGGATAATTTGCGCCACCAGCGCCTCGTCGGTCTCTTTGCGCTGCGCCTTGTACTTTTCAAACGCGGCGTGTCGGTAGGTCGGCCCCGGCAAATCGTACGCGGCAATAATATAGTCGGGCTTAAGGTCGGTCATAATGCGCACCAGCATTGACACCACGCCGTAGAGCGCACCCGTGGGTTCGCCTTTGCTTGAGCTGAAGTCGGGCAAAGCATGGTACGCACGGTGCAAAATAGCATGCGTGTCCAGCACCACGAGGCGCTTTTTAGGTGCTTCTTTTTTGGCAGCCGTCATACTATCTCAATATACCGCTCTTTCTCGTTTGCGTTATCGGACGTAAAGGTGAGGGCCAAATCGGGTGCCGGCAGGGCCTTGGCTACACGCTCGGGCCACTCTATCAGCACCAGCGTTTGCGGATTGTTTAAAAACTCTGCCGGCTTTAGCGCGGCAAATTCGGCCGGGTCGTTAAGGCGGTAGGCATCTATATGCACCAGCCGTTTAAAGCGGCGTTTGGCCCCCGACTGCGTGCGATTGCCGGGCAATGAGTAGCTTTTCATCAATACATAGGTAGGGCTCTGTACATCCTCCTCCACTTCCATTTCTTTAGCCAGTTTTTGTACAAAGGTCGTTTTGCCCGCGCCCAAGTCGCCGATGAGCCATACGGTCGTTGCAGCGTGAGTATGCGGCAGGAGCTTAAGCATGGCGCGCACGTTGCGCACGTACTCCGGCAGTTCGGTTAAAGGCACAAACGTCATGATTGCTTGCAGTGTACCAAATGTATAATGTACGGATAGTGACGATACCCGGTGTACAATTAGTATATGGCATTAGTTTTTAATGATACTGAAGAGGAAAAGCGCGTAGACTTCCTGCGCAAGCGCGAGGAAGAAGAGCTTGCGCAGGTGCTGAGCCGCAAATACGGCGTCGAGTACGTAGACCTGTCCTTGGTGGCGGTCAACGTCGACGCGCTGCGCATTATCCCCGAAGCCGAGAGCCGCGCCAACGAAGTGGCCGCGTTTGGCCGCGTGGGCAAAAAACTTTCGCTGGCCGCGCGCGCGCCCGAAAACCCAAAAGTAAAAGAGCTGACAAAAAAATTAATTGAACAGGGCTACGAAGTGACCATTTTTATGTGCTCGCAGGAAAGTTTAAAGCGCGCCTACGCGCGCTATGCCGACCTGTCGTACGCCACCGAAAGCAAGGCCGGCGTGTTTGAACTTTCGAGCCAAGAGGTTGAGGAGTTTTCGGGCAAAGTAAAGTCGCTTGCAGACATTGGCGCCTTAATTAACGAGTCGCTTGATTTAAAGCACACCTACCGCGTGACGCGCATTTTGGAAATTATTTTGGCCGGCGCCCTTTCGACCGGCGCCTCGGACGTGCACTTTGAACCCGAAGAGGTTGCCGTGCGGCTGCGGTACCGCTTGGACGGTCTTTTGCTCGACGTACTTAATTTTGACCACGACACGTACCATCTGATGCTCAGCCGCCTTAAACTCCTCTCGGGACTCAAGCTCAACATTACCGGCGAGGCGCAGGACGGGCGCTTTAGCATCATTGTTAAAGGCGACGAGATAGAGCTGCGCACCTCGATACTGCCGGGCAACTATGCCGAGACGGTGGTGCTGCGTATTTTAAATCCCAAAGCTATTGGCGTGCCCTTGGAAGAGTTAGGATTGGAAGAAAAATTGCGCTTGCGGATTGAAAAAGAAATTGCCAAACCCAACGGCATGATTTTAACTACGGGCCCCACCGGCTCGGGCAAAACAACCACCTTGTACGCCTTTTTGCGCAAAGTAAACAACCCCAATACTAAAATAATTACAATTGAGGACCCGGTCGAGTACCATTTGAAAGGAATAGTGCAGACACAGGTGGACAAAAAAAATTACACCTTTGCGCAAGGACTGCGCTCGGCCCTCCGGCAAGACCCGGACATTATCATGGTCGGTGAAATCCGCGACAGCGAGGTGGCCGAAGTGGCCATTAACGCGGCGCTTACGGGACACCTTGTCTTTTCAACCCTGCACACCAACGATGCTGCGGGCGCCTTCCCCCGCCTTATCGACCTTGGCGTATCGGAAAAGGTGTTGAGCAGTTCGGTCAGTGTAGCGATGGCGCAGCGCCTGTTGCGCAAACTGTGCGAAAAATGCAAAGTGCAGCGCGGCGCAAACGCCGATGAGCAAAAAATAATCGACGCGATAATTGCGCGCATTACCGACCGCACTCTAGTACCACCGGCGCAAAATGTGGTGTGGGATGCAAACCCGGCTGGCTGCGAGAATTGCGGCGGGCGCGGCTATAAAGGCCGCATCGGCATTTACGAAGCAATATTTATGGACCGCGCGATTGAAGAAATTTTGCGCAGCAAGCCAAGCGAGCGCGAAGTGGCCGAGGCCGCCAAGCCGCAGGGCGTGCCCACCATGACCGAAGACGGCGTATTAAAAGTATTGCGCGGCGTCACCAGTTTGGAAGAATTGGGCCGTGTTGTTGATTTGTCCGCGAATTAAAATACCCCCGAGGTCAATCTGTTAGGGTCGACCAAACGGGAGTATTGTTACTAGGGCTGCGCCCTTCGTAGCTTTAGCGAAGTAGGGTTCGGATTAGTACACCACCAAGCAATACTCCTATTCGACTAGCGAATAAGCGGAATCCACATCTGAGGATAACCCCCGCGGACTTGTATAAAACAGGTGCCGGAGCGTCCTTGAAAAGGTTCCAAAGCGGTTAAACTGTATTGCTTGAGGGTGTACTCTTCCCAACCAGACTTTGGCAGAAAAAAATCCCCTTGTGAGGGAAGAGCGGTACTGAAAGTAGTGTAGCATGGTATTATTTTTATGTCAAGCACACCTAATACTGAAGACAACATGGACGATTTTATACCCTCCCCCGAGCTTTTGGAAGCCAACGCCCCAACACCGGGAGTGTTTTTAGACAACACTCTGCGACCCGCCTCTTGGAGCGAGTATGTGGGCCAGGACAGCATTAAAAACAACCTCAATATTTTAATCCAAGCCGCCAAAGAGCGCGGCACTCCGCCCGAGCATGTGCTTTTTTACGGCCCGCCGGGGCTTGGCAAAACGACGCTCGCACATTTAATGTCACACGAGCTTGGCGGCGCGCTGCGCTCGACCTCCGGCCCCGCTATCGAGCGCGTGGGCGACTTAGCGGCGCTTTTGACCAACCTTAACCCCGGCGACATTTTATTTATTGACGAAATCCACCGCCTCAGCCGCGCGATTGAGGAGGTGCTGTACCCCGCCATGGAGTCGGGCGTGTTAAATATCATCATTGGCAAGGGGCCCAGCGCGCGCACGTTAGACTTGCCGCTGCCGCCGTTTACCTTGGTTGCCGCAACGACGCGCGTGGCCGACCTCTCGGCCCCGCTGCGCTCGCGCTTCTCCGGCGGCGTATACCGCTTGGAGTTTTATAGCGAAGAAAATATTGCCGACATAGTGCGCCGCTCGGCTAAAATACTTGGCGTCGATATTGAAGAGAGCGGCATTACCGAAATTGCGATGCGTAGCCGCGCCACGCCGCGCACGGCCAACTATTTGCTTAAGCGCTCGCGCGACTACGCGCAGCTCAAGCGTTTGCCGCTAAGCGGCAAAATTGTAAGCGAAGCATTGGGACTGCTTGAGGTAGATGAGCTGGGCCTGACGCCAATTGATAGAAAGTTGCTGCAAGTATTGATAGAAAGGTTTAACGGCGGCCCTGCCGGAGTAGCCGCGCTTGCCGCGGCACTGTCCGAAGAACCGACAACCATAAGCGAAGTGCACGAACCATTCCTCCTGCAACTTGGTCTAATCGAGCGCACCCCAAGAGGCCGCATAGCCACAGCCAAAGCGTACGAGCACCTCGGCCTCCTCGTCCCCGCAAACCTCAACGAAAAACTTTTGTAATTTTCACCGAAGAGGTATATTCTCTTTTTATATGGCAGGACATAGCAAATGGGCAAAACTTAAGCACACCAAGGGCAAGACCGATGCTCAAAAGGCAAAATTATTTTCTAAGTTGGTGCGGTTTATATCTATCGAAGCTAAAAAGGCGAAGGGCGACCGCAACTCCCCCG
>Ga0207707_10000097_pt1 | contig 88081 bp, 93 predicted proteins | sample KBSC83BmetaG_FD_184336 | JGI IMG/M metagenome (GOLD analysis project Ga0207707, IMG submission 184336) | Corn rhizosphere microbial communities from Kellogg Biological Station, Michigan, USA - KBS C8-3B metaG (SPAdes) (version 2) | ecosystem: Host-associated > Plants > Roots > Rhizosphere ... | reverse complement strand
TGGCGATGGAGATCGAATTGATCGCACCGATTGCGATGGAGAAGGGACTGCGGTTCGCGATCCGTGAAGGTGGACGCACGGTGGGTGCGGGCACGGTGTCGGAAGTTTTGGAATAGGACCCATAGGACTTATAGGACCGATACGTCCTATTAAGGCACAAAAGTCATGAATGAAAAAATTCGAATTCGTCTGAAGGCTTACGATCACCGCGTGTTGGATCAATCAACTACCGAAATCGTTGAGACAGCCAAGCGCACGGGAGCGCGCGTGGCTGGTCCAATTCCGCTGCCGACCGTGAAGAACAAATGGACAGTCTTGCGTTCTCCACATGTCGATAAGAAATCTCGCGAGCAGTTTGAGATTCGCACACACAAACGCTTGATGGACATTCTGGACCCGACGCCGCAGACGGTTGATGCTTTGATGAAGCTCGATCTACCCGCAGGCGTGGATGTTGAAATTAAGGCTTTTGGTCGGCAGTAGGAATAGGTCCGATACGTCCTTATAGGTCCTATTAACAGAGACTAGAACAATGATTAATGGAATCATCGGAAGAAAGATCGGCATGACCCAGATCTTCGCACCAGACGGAACGGTTACGCCTGTGACCGTTATCAAGGCTGGGCCTTGTGTCGTGGTGCAGAAGAAGTCGGCTGCCGGCCCTGACGGCTACGATGCGGTGCAGCTTGGTTTGGTCGATGACAGGCCGCTGAAGTTGAAAAACGTTTCCAAGCCGATGCGCGGCCACTTCGAAAAGACTGGCGGTGGAATTCCCCCGACTCGCATTCTGAAAGAGTTTCGACTCACCGCCTCTGACGACAGTACCAACGTTGGTGACAAGGTGTTGGTTGATCAGTTTGCCGATGGCGAGATGGTTGATGTGATTGGCCGATCGAAAGGTCGAGGATTCGCAGGAACCGTCAAGCGACACAATTTCAACCGTGGTCCTGAATCTCATGGTTCGATGAATGTGCGCGCGCCTGGTTCGATCGGCGCCTCGGCCTATCCGTCTCGCGTTATCAAAGGCACACGCTCGTCCGGTCATATGGGCGACCAGCGTGTCACTATTAAGGGTTTGACCGTTGCGAGAGTCGATTCTGAAAACAATCTGTTAATGATTCGTGGCGCGGTGCCTGGAGCGTTCGGAAGCGTGGTTATTGTTAGGAAGGCAACGAAGAAGTAAGGGTATTGCCGATTTTCGATTGCCAAACGCCAATTGAATCGTTGGCATTCGGATTAAAAAATCGGTAATGGGCAATGGCAAATTGGAAATGACGAGGGTTAGTTATGCCGACAGTTAAGGTGCGCAATCTTAAGAATGAGGAAGTTGGTGAAGTCCAATTGTCTGAATCTGTCTTTGGGGCGCCGTTAAATGAGCCCCTAATTCATGCGGCCGTCAGAAACTTCATGGCGAACGCTCGCCAGGGCACTTCCGCGACCAAGACTCGCGGCGATGTCTCCGGCGCGGGACGAAAGCTTTGGAAGCAGAAAGGTACTGGCCGAGCCCGTATCGCCTCGCTTCGTTCTCCGCTTTGGAAGGGCGGCGGCAATGCCCACGGACCACAACCCCGCGACTGGTCCTACAACATGCCGAAGAAGATGCGTCAGGGTGCATTGCGCTCAGCGCTTTCAGAACGCGTCCGTGAAGGAAGCTTGTTTGTAGTGGATGGTTGGTCGTTAGAAAAGCCGAAGACCAAAGAGTTTGCGAGTTCACTGGGCGCATTAGGTCTGGCGGGCAAGACGTTGATTGTTGATTCTCTCGACAACGAGAACTTGATGCTATCGTCGCGTAACGTCCGTCATGCAAAGGTAGTCAATAGTTTCGGATTGAATATCTATGACTTGCTCTATCACGATCAGCTTGTGTTATCTCGCGCCGCGGCTGACGAACTCGACAAGCTGCTTGGCGCCGGAAAGCAGGATGAGCAGGCAGAGGTGATTGAAGAAGCACCGGCCAAACCGAAGCGAGCGCGCAAAACGAAGAAAGAGGAGGCGGCCTAAGAGATGCGAACAGTTTGGGACATCATCAAGTCGCCTGTGATCACTGAGAAGGCTCTCGTTGCGAAAGAAGAGACGCAGGACAAGAAGCAGTTATTGACATTCCGAGTGGATCGTCATGCCACAAAGCCAGAGATTAAGGCGGCGGTTGAGGCGATCTTCCAGGTGAAAGTTGATCATGTGAAGACGATCAACTTCATGGGCAAGCTCGGCAGCGCTCGTCGAAGTCGCCACGTTGGTCGCAAGCCGTCCTGGAAGAAGGCTTACGTGACGCTGAAACAGGGCGAGAATCCGGTAGATTACGGAGAAGCAATTTGATTGCAGATTGAAAATTTCAGATTTCAGATTTAGCTGACCGAGAGCGTTGGACCAATCTGAAATCTTAAATCTGAAATCGGAAATAACAAGATGGGCATAAAGAAACTTACACCCACATCAGCGGCGCGTCGCTATCAGACGTATCTAACGAGAGACGAGTTAACTGTCGGTGCGATCCCTGAAAAGTCGCTGCTGGAACCAAAGAAGAGAATCTCTGGTCGTAACAATGATGGTCGAATCACTGTTCGACGTCGCGGTGGTGGCCACAAGCGCTTTTATCGAATCATCGATTTCAAACGTGACAAGGACGGGGTGCCGGGTCGAATAACGCAGATTGAGTATGATCCAAATCGCTCCGCACATATCGCTTTGGTTACCTATGTCGACGGTGAGAAGCGATACATCATCGCGCCAACCGGACTAGAGGTTGGCAAGACCATCATGAGCGGTGCAGACGCCGATATCCTTCCGGGAAATACTTTGCCGCTTATTAATATTCCGCTTGGCACGCAGATTCACAACATTGAGTTGCGGCCCGGTAAGGGTGGGCAGATGGCGCGGTCCGCTGGAACGTTTGCACAGTTAGTCGCGAAGGAGGGCAGCTACGCCCAGCTTCGCATGCCTTCAGGCGAGGTTCGTCGGGTGCCGCTTGTTTGCAAGGCGACTGTGGGACAGGTTGGAAACATCGAGCACGAGAATGTCTCGTTAGGCAAGGCCGGCCGTTCACGTTGGAAGGGACTGAGGCCTAAAGTTCGCGGCGTTGCCATGAATCCTGTGGACCATCCACACGGTGGCGGTGAAGGCAAAACATCAGGTGGGCGCAATCCGGTAACACCCTGGGGCCAGCCAACGCGTGGTTACAAGACGCGTAGCAACAAGCGAACACAGAAGATGATCTTGAAGGATCGCAGAACGAAGTAATTGAGGTTTTTAATAGGTCCTACAGGTCGAATAGGTCCTATCAGCTTGGGAGATAAAGAAGCATGGCTCGTTCAGTTAAAAAAGGACCGTTTATCGACAAGGGGATCACAAAGGCGGTTGAGCGCGCTCGCGCAGGTGCGGCACGGCCGCCAGTGATCAAAACCTGGTCGCGCCGCTCAACGATCACGCCTGACATGGTGGGGTTAACGTTTGGGGTTCATAACGGCAAACGCCACATGCCGATCTATGTCACTGAGAATATGGTGGGCCATAAGTTGGGTGAGTTTGCACCCACCAGAACTTTCAAGGGACATTCGGGTACGAAGGTCGAGAAGGCGAGCAAGGTCGCAGCAGCACCGCCACCAGCGAAATAGGCGGGATGGTGGGCCGAAAATCGTAATAGGACCTATAGGACCTATTCGACCCATATGACCCATTCACGATCCGATTGACGAATAACGATTCACGAGGTTCAGGATGGAAGCAACAGCGAGTGCAAAGTATTTGAGAGGATCGGCGCAGAAAGCGCGGTTGGTGATCGATCTGATCCGTGGCAAAGACGTCAACAAGGCGTTGGCAATTCTCAGATTTTCTAAAAAGCGCGCGGCTCGAGGCGTTGAGAAGTGCATGCGCTCCGCAATTGCTAATGCGAATGAAGCTGCTGAGAAAGCGAATGTTTCGATCGATCCTGATGACCTGTGGGTTAGAGCCGCTTTTGTCGATCGCGGTCCAACGAAGAATCTCCGGCGCGTCAGACCGGCACCGCAGGGTCGTGCTTACAGAGAGCAGAGACACTTCTGTCACGTGACGATCTCATTAAGTAACGATGCGAAGCCTGAACCCAAGGGCGTTAGCAAATCTGCTCCTGCGGCCGTGGCCAAAGCAGCGAAGCTAGCCGAAAGCAAAGCTCGCAAACGAGGAGGCGCGGCGGCGGCTCCGCGCGCGAAACGGACAGCACCGAAGACGGAAACGGCGGAGAGCGTAGAGAAGCCGGCAGCGAAAAAGGCTTCGAAGAAAAAGAAGGCGGAAGAATAACCGAATTTCAAACGGAGAAGATTGTGGGTCAAAAAGTTCATCCATACGGTTTTCGACTTGGCTACAACAAAGACTGGCATTCGCATTGGTTTGCCAAGAAGCAGTTTGGCGAGTTTTTGTTGGAAGACCTCAAGTTGAAACGTGACCTGAAGCAGCGTTTTGCAGGCGCCGGCGTTTCGCACGTTGATATCGAGCGAGCTGCCAATCGTCTCAAGATAATTATCTACACGTCGCGGCCAGGGATCATCATTGGTCGCAAAGGCGCGGAAATCGACAAACTCAAGAGTGACCTTTCGTCGAAGACCGGCCGTGAAGTGCTGGTGTCGATTCAGGAGATTCATAAGCCGGAACTGAATGCCCAGTTGCAGGCTGAGAAGATTGCTGCGCAACTCGAGAAGCGTATTGCTTTTCGTCGCGCGATGAGAAAGGCCGTCGAGGAGTCGCTGCGGTTTGGGGCGCAAGGGATCAAGGTTAAGGTCAGTGGTCGATTGAATGGTGCTGAAATTGCACGCAGTGAATGGCACCTTCAAGGACAGCTCCCGCTCCACACTCTGCGCGCAGATATCGATTACGGTCTTGCTGAAGCACAAACCACGTTCGGTCAAATCGGAGTAAAGGTCTGGATTTATCGCGGCGAGATCATGGATCCGAAAGCGGCAATGGCCCGCGGCACCGGCTCTGATCCGATCAATGAAACTCGCGTCGGTGAACGCGAACGCAGACCGCGCACTCGACGCGAGCGCGAAGGTGCTGCGGAAGGTAGAAGGCCGAGGGGAGAAGAGTAAAAGGAGATTTCAGATCTCAGATTTAAGATCTCAGATTGAAAGCCGAGAACCACATCAATCTGAAATCTGAAATCTGAGATCTGAAATAGCGAAGCTTATGTTGATGCCGAAAAAAGTTAAGCACCGGAAGCAAATGCGGGGGCGCATGAACGGCCTCGCCACGCGCGGCAGTGAGATCAGCTTCGGTGAATATGGGCTCAAGAGTTTGGAGCCTGCGTGGATAACCGATCGCCAGATTGAAGCGGCACGTATTGCGATGACTCGTCATATCAAACGTGGCGGGAAGATCTGGATTCGAATGTTTCCCGATAAGCCGGTAACGAAAAAGCCTGCTGAAACTCGTATGGGCAAAGGCAAAGGCGCTCCCGAGTATTGGGTTGCAGTCGTGAAGCCGGGTCGCATTCTTTACGAGATCGAAGGAGTCGACGAGAAAACGGCGCGCGATGCGATGCGGCTGGCTGCTCAGAAACTTCCGATCCGAACTAAGTTTGTTACTCGTGCTGATCAAGAAGGAGGCGCGATTTAGTAATGAAGCGACGCGAAGAGTTAGACAAATATCGTGACATGGGCGATGAGGAGCTTCGAGCTGAAGCGGCGCGTCTGCGGGAGTCATTGTTTCGATTGAAGTTCAAGTTGGCGCTTGGCGAAGTGGATGCCGTCAAGCGAATTCGCCAGGAAAAGAAATCGTTATCAAGGATTGAAACGATAACCCGTGAACGTCCACAGGTAACCAAATAGGCAGGCGTTTCATTACGACGCCGGAGTGTGAAAGAGAATGGCAGAGAACGAAAACAACATAGTGCCAGCAGCAGCTGAACCTACCATCCCGGTGGCGAAGAAAGACCGCTCGCATCGTTCGCAAAAAGTCGGAACTGTCGCGTCTGACAAAATGCAGAAGACTGTAGTTGTGCGTGTGGATCGTCTGGTGCGACACACGAAGTATCGTCGTTACGTTCGCAAGACGTCGAAGTTTATGGCGCACGACGAACTCGGCGCCACCGTTGGTGACAAAGTTCGCATTGTTGAAACGCGTCCACTTTCCGCGCGCAAACGATGGAGAGTTGTTGAGATAGTTCAGAAGGCTGCGAAGTAGCGAGTCCGGTCTTTGGACTTTGGCCTTAGGTCTTGCTTCCGACAGACCGAAGACCAAAGACCAAAGGCCCAAACCGGAGGTAACGACAGTGATTCAGATGCAGACCTCGTTGGAGGTTGCCGATAATTCAGGAGCCCGTCGCGTAGAGATGATTATGCCGATCGGTGGATCGACGGGAAAAATCGCGAGCTTGGGTGATCGTATCAAGGTGACTGTTAAAGAGGCTTCACCTGATGGAACGATTAAGAAGGGAACGGTTCAAGACGCTGTCATTGTGAGAACACGAAAAGAAGTGCGACGCGCTGATGGCACCTACGTCAGGTTTGATCAGAATGCCGCCGTGCTAATCAAGGAAGATGGAACGCCGATTGGGACTCGCGTCTTTGGACCGGTGGCGCGCGAGTTACGCGACAAGAACTTCATGAAGATTGTTTCGCTCGCGCCGGAGGTTATTTAAGAATATGCCAGGAACTAAACGTTCGAAGATAAAGAAGAACGATCAGGTTGTGATAATCGCCGGGCGCGACAAGGGACGACGTGGCCGTGTGCTTGAAGTTGCTCCGGCAAAGGGCAAAGTCAAAGTTGAAGGCATGGGAATGATTAAGCGCCATCAAAAGGCAAACCCACAGGCGAACCGTGGCGGGGGAATCGTTGATAAGGAAGCTTTCATCGACATTTCCAATGTTCAGTTGATTGACCCCCAGTCGGGTAAGCCGACGCGTGTGCGATACGACGGCGAAGGTGACGCCAAGATGCGAGTCGCCGCGAAGAGTGGCCATACATTGGAGAGGTAGAACACCAGAGGAACTGAAATGGCGGCAAGATTAAGAGAGCGCTACCAAAAGGAAGTCGCGCCACAGATTGCAAAGGAATTTGGCATTCGCAACCCGATGGCTATTCCACGCATTGAGAAGGTAGTAGTGAATATGGGTATGGGAGAGGCAATTGCAAACTCCAAGATACTCGACACTGCTGCGGATGAGTTGCGTGCAATCACTGGGCAGAAGCCGGTGATCACCAAGGCTAAGAAATCAATCGCCTCGTTCAAGCTGCGACAGGGAATGCCGATTGGCGTGGTTGTGACATTGCGCGGCGATCGAATGTACGAGTTTCTCGACAGGTTGATGTCTGTTGCTCTGCCACGCGTTAGAGACTTTCGCGGGGTTTCGCCAAAGGCTTTCGATGGCAGAGGCAACTACACAATTGGCATTCGCGAACAATTGATCTTTCCGGAGATTGACTTCAACAAGGTCGACAAATTGCGAGGGATGAATATTTCGATCGTCACAACTGCCCGCAATGATGAGCAGGCTCGGGCGCTGTTGAAGAGTATGGGGATGCCCTTTAGAACTTAGTAAATTGTAAATCGTGAATCGTAAATAGAAGGTTCACGAATTGCGATTGACGATTCACGATTAACGAGAAGATATGGCAAAGAAATCACTGATTGCGAAGGCAGCACGAAAACCGAAGTTCTCGGTACGGGCGTACACGCGGTGCAAGCGTTGCGGCAGGCCGCGCGGGTACTTGCGCAAGTTCAATCTGTGTCGCATTTGTTTTCGCGAGTTAGCGCTGCAGGGACAGATTCCTGGAGTTGTTAAGTCGAGCTGGTAAAGAAATTTCAGATTGAAGATTTAAGATTTCAGATTGGCCGCTGGAAATCTGAACTCTTAAATCTTCAATCTGAAATCTGAAAACGGAGTTACTACATGACTGATCCTATCGCCGATATGTTGACCAGAATCCGCAATGCTATTGCGGCGAAGCACTCGCGCGTTGATATTCCGGCATCGAAGCTGAAACTTGAAATCGCCCGCATTCTTAAAGAAGAGGGCTATGTTAATAACTTCGTCATCAAGGGCGAGGGTCTGAAAAGAACGATTCGCATCTTCCTCCGTTACGACGCGCGCGGAACGTCGTCCATCACGCACCTGCAAAGAGTATCAACGCCGGGGCGTCGCGTTTACGTTGGTTCGGGTGAGATTCCCAAAGTGCTTGGTGGTTATGGAATTAACATCGTCTCGACGTCTAAAGGACTGATGAGCGGGAAAGCTGCGCGGCGCGAAAACGTTGGCGGCGAGCTATTGGCCCAAATTTACTAAATTTAAGATTGAAGATTTCAGATTGAAGATTGAAACTCTTCGAAAAGGTCCAAAAATAAATCTGAAATCTTAAATCTGAAATCGGAAATAAATTATGTCTCGTATAGGGAAAAAACCAATTGCGGTACCGAAGGGTGTGACGGTTACGGTTCGTGATCAGGAGCTTGAGGTCAAAGGACCGAAGGGTACTTTGAAGACCCCGATCCCGGCAGGTATTAACTTCAAAGTTGAAGGTGAAGAACTGCGCGCCGAACGCGCGTCAGAAGAACAGACGGCCCTTCATGGTCTGGCGCGAGCATTGGCTAACAACGCGATCCTCGGTGTTACGCAGGGCTTTAGCAAGCAGATGGATGTTGTTGGCGTGGGTTACAAAGCCGATGTACAAGGCAAGAAAATTGTCTTCTCGTTGGGCTATTCGCACCCGATAGAATTTCCACTCCCACCTGAAGTTGAGGCTAAGGCAGAGCGCCTTACGACCAAGGGAAGTATCCAGCAGTACCAGACGACACTGACGCTGACGAGTATCGATAAGCAAAAACTCGGTCAGGTGGCTGCGGAGATGCACAAACTGCGAAAGCCCGATGCCTACAAAGGTAAAGGGGTACGCTACGCAGATGTGCCGATCAAACTGAAGCCTGGAAAGACGGGCAAATAATTTCCGATTTCCGATTGCCGTCCCGATTTTTTCAAATTGGCAGTTGGAAATTGGCAATGATGAGGAATGATGTCAAACACGAATCGAGCAGAGATTAGAACAGCTATTCACCATCGAATTCGTCGGAGGGTGAGGGGCAGCACGGAACGTCCGAGACTTGCGATTTATCGGAGCTCGAACCACATCTATGCGCAAGTGATCGACGATCGCCAGGGGCAAACGCTGGTTTCTGCGTCGACCACTGAAAAGGACTTGCGCGGAAATACCGGTGGCAACGTTGACGCCGCGCGGAGAATAGGCCAGGCAATTGCCGAGCGGGCACTTGCGAAAGGTATCGAGCAGGTTGTTTTCGATCGCGGCGGTTATCTTTATCACGGTCGCGTCAAAGCTTTAACTGATGCCGCTCGAGCGGCTGGCCTGAATAAGAACGAAGCTCAATCCGTTGCGGAAGAGAAAAACGAAAAAGAAGCCGCGCCTGCTGAAACTGTTGAGAAGAAGCCGCGTAAGAAAAGCAAAGAATAGTTATGAGACAACCGAAACAACGAATTCCCGCGCAAGGACTCGATTTGAAGGATCAGGTGATCTCGATCAATCGCGTCACGAAGGTAGTTAAGGGCGGAAAGAACCTGTCATTCGCAGCATTGGTAGTGGTAGGAGATGAAGGTGGGCACGTCGGTTTTGGCACCGGCAAAGCGCGTGAAGTTCCGCTGGCGATTAAAAAGGGAATCGAGTCAGCGAAGAAGAATCTCATTCGCGTACCGTTGATTAACAATACGCTGCCACATCAACTGATCGGTAAGTATGGTGCCGGTAGAGTGCTTGTGAAGCCAGCTTCGGAAGGAACCGGAGTAATCGCAGGTGGCGCGGTTCGCGCCGTTATGCAAGCGGTGGGTGTCAGAGATGTTCGTACAAAGGTTTTGGGTTCAACGAACCCGCATAATGTCGTGCGCGCGACTTTTGATGCGTTGTTGCGCATGAAGGATCCGATGGAACTTGCCCGCTTGCGTGGCAAACAAGTTGAGGAGATGTAATTCTGTTATGGCAGAGAAGCGATCTAAGAAAGGCGCACAAGCGACATCGGGCACGATACGGATCCAGTATTACCGGAGTTTCATTGCTTCGCCAAAGAAACATAAAACGGTTGTTCGAAGTCTTGGAATCACAAAGCTAAACCAGATTGTGGAACGTCCGGATACTGAATCAATGCGAGGAACGGTAGCAAAGGTGCCGCACTTGTTGCGTATTGTTGAGTAGAAAAACAACGGAGTAGATCATGGCTATCAGTCTTAACAGTCTTCGGCCGGCAAAAGGCTCGACGCACAAAAAGAAACGAGTTGGTCGGGGTCCAGGTTCAGGTTTGGGCAAAACCGCTGGTCGTGGTGAAAAGGGACAGAAGTCTCGATCGGGATATTCACGCAAGGTGGGTTTTGAAGGCGGTCAGATGCCGCTTCATCGTCGTCTGCCCAAGCGTGGCTTTACAAACATCTTCAAGAAGCAGTGGCTTGAGGTGAGTCTTGCTGCCCTGGATAAACATTTCAACGCTGACGAAGAGATCACTCCTGAGGTTCTGCATGAACGCGGTATCATCAAAAAGGCTAAACACGATGTCGTCGTTCTAGGTAATGGTGAGGTTTCGAAGCCGCTGCGTGTTTCGGCGCATCGCTTTACAAAGAGTGCTCGTCAGAAGATCGAACAGGCTGGTGGTGCTGCCCTAGAGATCGCGGGTTAGTTCGGAAACGTCCGCCAGAGGAATAACATGGAAAAGTTTCTAGCTGCCGTTCGAAATATGTTTAATGTGCCGGATCTACGCCGGCGCATTTTCTTTACACTGGGACTGCTCGCGGTCTATCGGCTTGGGGCCCATATCGGTGCTCCGGGTATCAACAAAGCCAGACTGGATCAGGTGTGGCGCGATGTTGCGGGAACTCTCCTGGGAGTTCTTGACTTGTTTTCCGGAGGCAACTTCCGAACGATTTCAATTTTTGCTCTTGGTGTTACACCCTACATTACCGCGTCGATCATTTTGCAGCTGATGACTGTTGTCTCGCCGCAGCTTAAAAAGCTGCAGGAAGAAGGCGAGATGGGGCGTCAGAAGATCAACCAGTGGACTCGCTACTTGACTGTGGGGCTCGCAGGTATCCAGACAGGGTTCGTTGCACATTGGCTTCAAGTTAACGGGGTCGGTGCACCAACCTGGGGATTTCTCTTCACCACGGTTCTAACGCTGACCACCGGAACAATTTTCGTGATGTGGCTAGGCGAGCAGATTACGGAACGGGGTGTTGGCAATGGAATCTCTCTCTTGATCTTCGCAGGAATCGTGATCGGGTTACCGCGGGGTGTGCAACAGGTGTTTGAACGTGGACGCGGTGGCGACACGATGGAAATCATCGGGATCATCGGTCTCGTTTTAGCACTTGTGGCAATTATAGCGTTCATCGTCTTCGTTGAGGCGGCACGAAGAAAGATTCCGGTGAGTTATGCGAAGCGCCATGTTGGTCGGCAGATTGTTGGCGGTCAACAAACAACCATGCCGCTGAAAATAAACATGGGCGGCGTGATTCCGGTGATCTTCGCGTCATCTGTTTTGTCGATGCCGCAGAGCCTCTTTGCGGCGTTGCCTCCAGATCCAAGTAAGCCTGATACAGTTTGGGCAAAGATCTATACTTTCTTTCAAACTTTTCACGCCAGCGATCCTTATTATGAATTGATTTTTCTCTCGCTGATTATCTTTTTCACATTCTTCTACGTGTCCATCGTATTCAATGTGGAAGAAGTATCGGACAACCTGCGTAAACACGGTGGATTTATGCCTGGTATCCGACCGGGGCGAGCAACTGCCGAGTATTTGAATTCAATTCTTACGCGTCTTACGACTGTGGGGGCCGCTTACCTGGCCGTGGTGGCGTTCGTTCCGCAGTTCATGTTGAGCGGGTTTAAAGTGGGCCGGCTTCCGTGGATTGGTCCCTTCCTCGATTCGTTTGTGAGTACAACTCCGGGCTTTTCCTGGATACCCACGGGGATGGGATATCAGTTCTACTTTGGTGGCACGTCGCTGCTGATTCTGGTTGGTGTGGCGATGGATACAGTGTCGCAGATTGAGGCCCAACTGGTGATGAGAAATTATGAAGGGTTTCTGGGGAGTGGTGGCAGGTTGCGTGGACGTCGAGCCTGATCTAGTTCGGCTCGGGGTTCAATCGGAGGATAGCAAGTCCTCTCTTGCGTATGTCCAAGATCATAGTGCTGATGGGGGCGCCTGGTGCCGGCAAGGGTACGCAGGCGCGCTTGCTTGAAGAGCGACTGCATCTGCCCCAGATTTCAACGGGTGACATTTTCCGCGCGCTTAAAGATGCGGACACGCCCTTGGCTCTCGAGGTGCGCGAGATAATGTTAAAGGGACAACTGGTCCCCGATGATTTGACAATTCGTTTAGTCAAAGAGCGCACGAGTCAGGACGATTGTCGCGACGGATATATTCTCGATGGCTTTCCGCGAACGCCAACTCAGGCAGAGAGTTTGAACACGTTGGCGAGCGAGCAGCGAAACGAGATTCTTCCGATTCTGATCGATGTTTCTCGAGACCTTCTGGAAAAGCGGACGATGGGCCGGAGAAATTGTCCGATAGGTAATGAGATCTACAACATCTACTTCAAACCGCCGAACAACGACAACGTTTGCGACAATCACCCTCAAGCACAGCTTGTTCATCGTGCTGATGACAATGCCGAAACCGTTAGAGCACGGCTCGAGACCTATGATCACAAGACGCGACCTTTGATCGAATATTATCGTAACGACAATTTGTTGAAGACCGTTGATGGCGGAGGCGACGCCGAGAGTATCTACAAGGAAATCGTTCGCATAATAAGTACGCAATAACAGGGATGATTATTGGTAAGTCAAAAAAAGAGATCGAGAAGATGCGGTTATCCGGCAAGCTTGCCGGACAGGTTTTGTCGCACCTGCGAAACATGGTTGAGCCTGGTATACCAACGATAGAGATTGACCAGGTGGCGGAAAAGATGATTCGTGATGCGGGTGCTCTTCCGACTTTCAAGGGCTACAACGGTTTTCCATATTCAATCTGCGCCTCGGTCAACGAACAGGTGGTTCATGGTTTTCCCTCCGGTTATAAGTTGAAAGAGGGAGACATTTTTTCAATCGATTGCGGCGTGACCCTGGAGGGTTTTGTAGGAGACACCGCGACAACCGTGCCGGTCGGAGAAGTTGATGAACAGGCTTTAAAGCTTATTCGCATCACTGAGGAGTGTCTCGACCTGGCAATTGAGCAGTGTCGTGCGGGCAATCATCTCGGCGACATCGGTTGGGCGGTGCAACAGCACGCTGAAAACAACGGTTACTCGGTTGTTAGAGATTATGTAGGTCATGGCATCGGCCGGCGAATGCATGAAGACCCTCAAATTCCTAACTATGGCAAGCCTGGTTTGGGTCCGAAGATAAAGGCTGGTTATGTTTTTGCCGTGGAACCGATGGTCAACAGGGGTACACATTTTACGAAGGTGCTGGCCGATGGCTGGACCGTCGTAACAATGGATGGGCAGCCGAGCGCCCACGTTGAGCACACGATCGCCATCACTGAAGAAGGCCCGGAGGTGCTCACGCGAGTAGTGGAACGAGCGGCAACCAAACCTCATTCCGTTGCTTGTAACTGATAGTGCTGCCTCAGCTTGGCATCAAGTAGCATGCCATGCTACTATCCGCAGTTTGTCAGAAGAGGCAAAATTCATTCAGAGAGGATATGGCGAAGGAAGAAGCGATAGAAGTCATGGCAAAGGTGCTGGAAACCTTGCCCAACGCTATGTTTCGGGTTGAGTTGGAAGAAAGCCAGCATCAGGTGCTCGCGCACATTTCAGGCAAAATGCGGAAGCACTTCATTCGTATCCTTCCAGGCGACCGGGTTTTAGTAGAGCTTTCGCCTTACGATCTGAATCGCGGTCGAATCACATATCGTTATAAATAGATATCGAGGTTAAGCAATGAAAGTCCGTGCGTCAGTGAAGAAGATGTGCGACAAGTGCAAAATCATCCATCGTAAAGGGGTGGTAAGGGTGATTTGCGTAAACCCCAAACATAAACAGAGACAAGGATAGTAATTGAAATGGCACGTGTAGCTGGCGTCGATCTTCCACCAAACAAAAGAGCTGAGATTGGATTGACCTACATTTACGGAATCGGTCGATCGCGATCCAACTCTGTTTTAAAAGAGGCTGGAGTCAATTTAGACACGCGGGTTCGAGATTTGAGCGAAGACGAGTTGAGTCGTATTCGCGGAATTCTGGAAGCGCAGGGCGAGATTGAGGGAGACCTCCGGAAAAGAACCCAGATGGACATCAAGCGTTTGATGGACATCGGTTGTTATCGTGGTTTGCGTCATCGTCGAGGGCTACCCGTCCGCGGTCAACGTACCCACACGAATGCACGCACGCGCAAGGGCCCACGTCGCGCAACCATTGCGAAGAAGAAGGCGCCGGGCAAGAAATAAGTCATTGCCGATTGCCGATTTCCAATTTCCGATTGGGCGTCGTGCAACACGGTAAATTGGCAATCGGAAATCGGAAATTGGCAATCTGAAAAGTTATGGCTAAAGCAGGCGGAAAAAAGAAGGTCTTTCGGAAGAAAGAGAAGAAGAACGTTCCGAACGGGATTGTTCATATAGCGGCTTCATTTAATAACACGATGATCTCGATCACCGATCTGGAAGGGAACCTGATCGCGCAATCATCGGCAGGAGCGCGAGGCTTCCGAGGCTCTCGTAAGGGCACTCCTTTTGCCGCGCAACAAGCTGCGTATGAGGCAGCAAAAAAAGCGCACGAAGCAGGAATGCATCAATGTGAGGTGCGAGTTAAAGGACCAGGCGGTGGCCGAGAGTCCGCTATTCGGGCAATCGCAAATGCAGGAATCCGAGTCAGCACGATTCGTGACACGACTCCGATTCCTCACAATGGATGTCGCCCACCAAAGCGACGAAGAGTGTAGTTATTTAAGATTTAAGCTTTCAGATTGAAGATTTCTTCAGCTCTGGCAAATCTTAAATTTGAAATCTGAAATAAAGTCGGCCCAAAGGATGAAGGGTTCACGCAAAGCGTAACCTGTAAACTTTTCCGTCTAATACAGACTGGAGGCATTAATTGGCTAGGTATAGAGATGCAGTGTGTCGTCTTTGCCGGCGTGAAGGCGCCAAGCTCTTTTTAAAGGGTGATAGATGTTACAAGCCGGCTTGTCCGATCGAAAAACGCGGTACGCAACCGCCCGGACAGCACGGGAATTCTCTTCGACGTGGAAAAGCGTTGGTTGGTTATGGCCAGCAGCTGAGGGAAAAGCAAAAGGTCAAACGCATCTATTTCATCCTCGAAGGACAGTTCAGAAACTATTTCGAGCGCGCGGCCAGAATGAAGGGCATCACCGGCGAGAACTTGTTGTTCTTGCTTGAGCGACGCCTTGACAATGCTGTTTACCGCGCCGGCTTTTCGACCTCACGTCGTCAAGCCAGACAGTTGGTTAACCACGGTCACATTCTCGTGAACGATCGCAAGGTAGATATTCCCTCATATCAAGTGAAACCAGGCGATTCGATCAGTGTCAAAGAGGCAAGTCGAAAGAACTCTCACGTAGAGAGTGCGTGGCAGACTGCGTCTGGCCGGGGACGGCCGTCGTGGATTTCGGCTGATGGCGGTGAGATGAGCGCTCGAGTGATTGGTTTGCCGGTTCGCGACGACATTGACCGGCTGATCAACGAACAGCTAATTGTTGAGCTTTATAGCAAATAATTGAGTCTTTCAGTGCGCGGAGCTCGCGACCACTGGTGGACGCTTTCTTTATTAGGACCAGAACGCTATGGCTATGGATCAAAATAATCTTTGGACAGGATTTCAAATGCCGCGTCGTTTGGCGGCAGATACCGAAACGTTGACAGACCGATACGGCCGCTTTTCGGCTCAACCTTTTGAAAGGGGCTTTGGCACGACTGTAGGAAATTCGCTGCGCCGCGCTTTGCTCTCGTCAATCGAAGGAGCTGCGATCACAGCCGTAAAAATTGAGGGAGTCGAACATGAGTTCTCCTCCATCAAAGGTGTCGTTGAAGATGCGACCGACGTGATTCTCAACTTGAAACAGGTTCCGTTTAAGCTCCACAGCAGTGAACCGAAAACTTTGCGGATCTCAAAGGAAGAGGCCGGCGAAGTCACCGCCGCCGATATCGAAGCAGACGCGGATGTCGAAATTCTCGACCCTTCCGTACACATCGCGACAGTTAGCGAAGGTGGTTCGCTTCGAGTCGAGATGCGGCTTAAGCGCGGACGTGGCTACGTCTCAGCCGATCGAAACTTCGATGAAGATCTCTCGCTCGGCTACATCCCAATCGATTCCGTGCACACGCCTGTCAAGAAAGTTAACTATAACGTTGAGGCGGCACGTCTTGGTCAGAACACTGAGTTCGATAAATTGACAATCGAAGTATGGACTGACGGCTCAGTAAAACCTGAAGACTCGATCGGGCTGGCGGCAAAGTTAATCAAGGACCACATGTCGATCTTCATTAACTTTGAAGAAGACACGGACGATTACGCGTACGCCAAGATGGAACGTCCGCCGTTGCCGCGTAATGACCAGCTCGATCGTTCTGTCGACGAGTTGGAATTATCAGTGCGTTCATACAACTGTTTGAAGAACGCGGATATTCGTACGATCCGTGACCTGGTCCAGCGAACAGAGCGTGAAATGCTCGCCACCAAGAACTTCGGAAAGAAGTCGCTTAACGAAATCAAAGAGATTCTCAATGGAATGGGACTCGACTTCGGAATGGAGTTCGACGAACAGGGTAATCCGATACCTGGCACCGGCGGACGTGACGGAGCCGATCTGTCAGATTTCGAAGGCGACGAGGAACAGTAGTCAGTCATGCGACACTTAAAGGCACATCGTAAACTCGGTCGCACGAGCGAGCATCGCAACTCGATGCTTCGAAATCTGGCGACGTCATTGATCAATGCCAAAGAAGAGCGGATCGTTACAACTTTGCCGAAGGCTAAAGAACTGCGACCCTTCGTGGAGCGGGCAATAACACTTTCTCGGCAGGCGCAGGTCTTGCCGGAAGGCGCAGAAGGCCGTGCTCTCCATCTTCGCCGTCAGGCAGCCGGATTCTTTCATGCCGGCAACATGACCGCGGCGACACTTGGCAGCAAACGCGGTCAAGCCAGGCCGGAACGCACGGCGGGTGTGGCAGCCCTGAGGCGACTCTTTAGTGAACTTGGTGAGCGATACAAAGATCGTCCCGGCGGTTACACGCGGATTCTAAAGCTTGGACATCGAGAGGGTGACAGAGCAGAACTTGCGATCATCGAGCTGGTAGACAATCCACGCGAAGTGGAAGCCAGAGAGGCCGACAAGAAGCGTAAGGCTGCGGCGACCAAAAAGAAAGGGTCAGGATCCAAAAAGTCTAAAGCAGAGAGTAAGACCAGTGCTGATGCCGACGCGTCCTCGACCGCTGACGAATCGTAGTTTTGCATTTTGATATTAGGAGCGGTCGGCTAGAACGCTCCAAGGAACCGGCCCCAATTGATTTTCGGCACTGCAGACCGAGTCTCTTGGGGCTAATCACTTTTTGTCAATTTCGATAGACGGTTACTTTTAATGTCTTCAAGGAAAGAGCAGCTTAACGACAGTCGGGGCGTTGCTCGTGCGCGAACCCGAAATACAGACGCGGTTAGTGAACAGCCCAGCCCGTCAGTAAACATGGATGAGCTGAAGGAGTTGATTGAACTCCTACGAGAAAACGGTTTGGCTGAACTTGAGTTGGAACGGCAGGGCTTTCGCGTTCGCCTGCGTCGCGAAGGTGCATCTCCAGTAGTCCAATCAGAGGCTTTTGTTCCTTCAGCCGCACCGGCACCGGCCGCGAAAAATGCCCCTGCTCCAGTCGCGACTGCGCCGCCACTGCACCCGGGCGGGCGCGCCGAAACGGCGGCGTCCGAGGATCAGGATTTACACATCATCCCTTCACCGATCGTTGGAACGTTCTATCGTTCACCTTCGCCGAATGCAGATCCCTTTGTGAAGATCGGAAGTAACGTGGAGCCTGAAACGGTCGTATGCATCATCGAAGCAATGAAGCTCATGAATGAGATTCAGGCTGAGGCCAGTGGCGAGGTAGTAAAAGTATACGTAGAGAATGGCCAACCAGTGGAGTATGGTCAACCTCTCTTTGGGATTAAGAGTTAGTCGACTGTTCGTCCAACACCTACGTTCATGGAGAGACGTCGATTCCAGTGAGCGATAGTTGTTGGACGTTGGCGTATTAGAACTCCGATGGCCACGGACACTCGAAAGTTTAAAAAAATTCTTATCGCTAATCGCGGTGAGATCGCGTGTCGAGTCATTTGGACATGCAAGGAGATGGGTATCAAGACTGTCGCTGTCCACAGCGACGTAGATCGCGATTCTCTTCACGTTCGTTTTGCTGACGAAGCTGCCTGCATTGGCCCCGCCCCTTCAGCTCAGAGTTATCTGAATATTCCTGCCATCATTAGTACTGCGGAAATTTTCAACGTTGACGCGATTCATCCAGGCTATGGATTCCTGGCGGAGTCAGCCTACTTCGCCGAAATCTGTGAAGCCTGCAATATCAAGTTTATTGGCCCAGAGGCGCGCATCATTCGTTTGATGGGAGACAAGATTGAAGCGCGTCGTGCGATGGCTGAAGCGGGCCTTCCCGTATTGCCTGGGAGTCCGGACGCAATTGAGTCCGAAGCGGAGGCCTTAAAGCTGGCGCGTGAAATCGGATTTCCAGTGATCGTGAAAGCGTCGGCCGGCGGCGGTGGTCGCGGCATGCGTATTGTTCGCACTGAAGAAGAATTAGGTCATGCGCTTGAGACCGCTTCAACTGAAGCCGCAGCTGCCTTCAAGGACGGCACCGTTTACATCGAGCGATACATCGATCAACCTCGTCACATAGAAATTCAGGTACTCGCAGACGAGCATGGTGATTGTATTCATTTAGGCGAACGAGAGTGTTCAATCCAGCGCCGGCATCAGAAGCTGATGGAAGAAGCGCCCTCTCCAGTTCTAACTCCTGAATTGCGAACAGAGATGGGCGCAGCGGCAGTAGCTGCATGTAAGAAACTAGGTTATTCGAGTGCTGGAACTGTTGAGTTCTTATTGGATGCGAGTGGTCGTTTCTACTTCATGGAAATGAATACTCGGATACAGGTCGAGCATCCAGTGACAGAGATGGTGACTCTGGCTGACATCGTTCGTCATCAAATCAGAATCGCGGAGGGTGAAACGCTCGGTTACACGCAGGATGACTTGTTAATTGTTGGACATGCAATTGAGTGTCGAATTAATGCCGAAAACCCGGAGACTTTTGCCCCTTCACCCGGCGTCATTTCCGCGTTCAACTTGCCGGGTGGCCCGGGAGTACGCGTTGATACCTTCGTCTATTCGGGATATCGCGTGTCGCCGTTCTATGACTCGCTGATTGCAAAGGTAATCGTACACGCTCGCACACGTGACCTGGCCATTGCTCGGATGAAGCGAGCTCTGGAAGCGATGGTTATCGAGGGGATTAAGACCACCATTCCGCTTCACCTGAAGATCATGGACGATCCGCGGTTCCGTGCAGGCGAGATTTCGACAAACTTTATGGAGTATTTCCTGGCTAAGAATGGCCGGAAGAACGGTGGCGAGGCGGCGGCGCGGGCGTGAGTACGGCAGGCCTTAACCCTGTCGTGGGTCGGTTTGCGGAGCGAGAGGCTGACAGCCTATCGTACAAGTGCTCTGCGGTTGCCGTTTAGTCGTCGCTTCCCTATAATAAGCGACTTTTCTAAGGCGACTTGTCGCGTCTGAGAGGTTAAATCATATGTCACACGCAGTAATCAAAACCGGCGGAAAACAATTCCTCGTCAAAGAGGGGCAGACGATTCGCGTCCCCTCCATATCTGCGGATGCAGGCAGCTCGGTTGAACTCGAAGCCTTGCTGACCACCGCCTCAGAAGCCTCAAAGATTTCCGCGACCGTAGTGGATCACGGACGGGATCAGAAGATCGTAGTCTTTAAGAAGAAGCGGCGAAAACAGTACAAGCGAACTAAAGGACATCGCCAGGGTTATACAACCCTCAAAATTGACTCGATTGGTAAATAAGCGGCTTTCACATCGCGCATAACGCGCCCGGGAGTTTCTGTCATGGCACATAAAAAAGGGGTTGGCTCATCAAGAAATGGCCGCGACTCCCAATCTCAACGGTTGGGACTTAAGAAGTTTGGAGGCGAACGCGTCCTGGGCGGCAACATAATTGCTCGCCAACGCGGCACCCGCTGGAAACCGGGAAATAACGTCGGTCGTGGTAAGGACGATACCTTATTCGCGCTGATTGATGGCGTTGTGAAGTTTGAGGACAAAGGTCGCGCCGGAAAATTTATTAGCGTTTACCCTTCGGAGCAAACTGCTGCGTAGAAACTTGACCTTAGAAATGCACGACGCCTGAGCGAGCACGTAATCGTGCGCCCCGGGCGTCTTTTTGATTTTTAATGTTTATTGATCGGGCAAAGATTCACGTTCAAGGGGGAAACGGCGGGAATGGAGTAACTGCCTTTCGACGCGAAAAGTTTGTCCCACGTGGTGGACCTTCAGGTGGCGATGGCGGGCGAGGTGGCGACGTATTCATCGTAGCTGACGGTTCGCTGAATACGCTTCTGCACCTTCGTTATAACCCGCGACACATTGCCGGGCGCGGTCTGCATGGTGAAGGTGCTAATCGATCCGGACACGATGGGGCGGATTTGATTGTCAATGTTCCAGTGGGAACGCAGATCTTTGACTCGGAGACAAGCGACCTGCTCGCGGATCTCTCCCACGACGGTGATCGCTGGTTAGCCGCACGTGGGGGCCGCGGTGGTTTTGGCAATGCTCACTTTGCCACGTCTACAAATCGCGCGCCTCGATACCATCAGGAAGGCAGTCATGGTGAAGAGCGAGAGTTGCAGCTTGAACTGAAATTGCTTGCTGATGTCGGCCTGGTCGGATTTCCAAATGCCGGCAAATCAACGTTCATCTCAAGCGTTTCTGCTGCCCGTCCAAAGATTGCGGATTATCCGTTCACCACCCTGGAGCCTAATCTTGGCGTCGTCGACATCGGCGATTTTCGTACTCTTGTAATAGCGGATATTCCGGGATTGATTGAGGGAGCGCACGCCGGTGCAGGCTTGGGAGATCGGTTTCTACGCCATATTGAGCGGACGAAAATCCTTCTCCATTTAGTTGATGTTTCTTCAATGTCAGGACGCGATACTGTATCCGACTACTTGACTGTCAATCGAGAATTGGCTGCTTACAATGCTGACCTTGCTCAACGAGCGCAGTTTGTTGTTGCCTCAAAGATTGATGCGCTGGATGAGCCGGCACGGCTGGAGGCGTTGAGATCTCGCGCCCAGAAGGAGGGCAGGCCCTTCTATGCAGTTTCATCAGTCACCGGTCAAGGTGTTCGTGAACTGATAAACGCGGTCGTGGTAAAGCTTGATGAGTTAAAGGCAACTGAGAAGAACGAAGCGGTCGAACTAGTGTTGTAACTGTGATGCACGCGAAAAGGCGTCTCGCCCTTTATGGCGGAACATTCGATCCGGTTCATTTGGGCCATCTCGAAGTTGCGCGTGCTGTTGCTCAGCTCTTTGAGATTGAAAAGGTACTGTTCATACCGGCCCAAGTCGCGCCGCATAAGTTAGGAAGACCTGTTACTGCGCCTGTTCATCGCTATGCAATGTTGGCACTGGCAACGCAGGATGATCCGCAGTTGGTCGTTTCGACGTTCGAGATTGAGACTCCGGATAGTCGCTACACGGTCGATACGCTTTCACACTTCATTAACCTTTGGGGTGAAAGATGCGATCTCTTCTTCATTATGGGTGCCGATTCATGGACAGAGATCACGACCTGGCGAGAATGGAGTCGAGTATTAACCATGGTCAATCACATTGTCGTGACGCGACCCGGCTATGATCTTAATAGCCCGAAAGAAATGGCAGAACGCATTGTCGATCTTAGACGCTCCAAATCAGGGGAGGCGCCGAGTGTTGGGAACGACACAAGAATCTATTTGACAGACATCGTCATGCGAGATGTGTCGGCGACGCAGATTCGTTCGCTTGCTGTTCAAAGAAGATTTCAAGAGTTGACACAGTTCATGCCTGTGTCCGTCGCAAATTACATCGAGAAATACGCAATTTATCAGGAACCGAATGAAGCCCAATTCAACCGCTAAGGAACAATCTTTAAACCCACATCCCGTCACCCGCACGCAGGCTCAATCAACCGTAGCTGCGGATCAACTGGATGAACGTGTAGTGCTGGCGCTACACGCTGCTGCAGAGAAGAAGGCGATCGACCCAACTGTCCTCGATTTACGAGAGATCGCAAGCTTCACTGACTTTTTTGTGATCACGAGCGGAGCAAATGAGCGCCAGGTTCAGGCCATATCTGACGAAGTTTACGAAACCCTGAAAAAGGCAGGCTCAACCGCGGCCCGCGTGGAAGGTTATAAAACGGCGGAGTGGATTCTGCTTGATTACGGTGACTTCGTGGTGCACATATTTGAGCAGAAAGCCAGGAGCTTCTATGACCTCGAACGTCTCTGGCGGGAGTCGAAACGAGTAGAGCTACCGACAGGACTGTTTCCCGATACTAGTTCTTTGAGAAGAGAATCGTGATTGAACTTTTCGCTCGCTCAAAGGCCATGCGCGAGGCGGTGAATCTCGCCGAGCGAGTGAGTGCAACTGCTTCGACTGTTTTGATCACAGGAGAATCCGGTGCCGGTAAGGACGCCCTGGCGGTATTCATTCACGGCAATTCGCGTCGAGCAAATCAACCATTTGTGAAGATCGACTGCGCGACGTTGCCGGCGCCTCTTTTGGAAGCAGAACTTTTTGGATACGAACGTGGCGCGTTTACGGGTGCGAACGAATCCAAACCCGGCCGGCTTGAGGCAGCCAACAAGGGAACAATCGTTCTCGATGAGGTTGCCCATCTCTCGATCGATGCCCAGGCGAAGTTACTGAGAGTGATTGAAGAAAGAGAATTTGAACGACTCGGAGGTCGCAACACGATCAAATTGGACGTGCGCCTTTTGGCGTTGACCAATGTAAATCTCGATGACGCCGCAAAACTCCGGGCATTCAGAGCGGATCTTTTCTTTCGACTGAATGTTATTCAGATTCACGTTCCGCCGTTACGCGAGCGAGAGGCTGATCTTTCTCAATTGGTCAAACACTTCGTTAGGCACTATTCACGCAAGCATGTTCGACCTGTGCGTGGAATAACTGCTGCCGGACTTGAAACTCTCGCAGCGTACGATTTCCCGGGTAATGCCCGAGAACTTGCGAACATCATCGAGCGTGCAGTTATAGTTGCGACCGGCAAGAAAATCGATGTTGATGACTTGCCGAGTAGCGTCACGTCAGCGGTGAAAACGAAGCGACAGAGAGAGCATCCGCGAAGTCTTGCTGAACTTGAGGCTGATTACATTCGCGAGATCCTGACGGCCACCGCGGGAAATAAGACTGAGTGCGCCAGAATTCTCGGAATCAGCCGGAAGAATCTGTACGAGAAGATCGCGCGGTACGGACTCAGGCAGTAAGCAACCGATGCGGTTTCGAATTATTTGGCCTGGGAAGACGCGTGATGCGAGGCTTCGCGCTCTCATTGACGATTATTTTGGACGGCTTTCTCATTTCGTGCGTTGCGAACTCACGGAGTTGAGAGAATCAGGCAGGGCAGACAGAACGGGCATCGCTAAAGACACCCGCAGCATCTCAGACGCTCTGCGTCCTGGCACCGTTACGGTTCTTTTGGATCCCGAGGGCGCAGAATGGAGTTCGCTGCAGCTGGCCGATCAGGTTCGAGCCTGGGAGGGCAGTGGGATCAAAGAGGTTGCATTTGTTATTGGTGGGCCGCACGGGTTGTCGCGGGATTTTGTTACGAGCGTGGACAAGCGCTGGTCGTTATCACGTTTGACTCTGACCCACGAAATGGCGCGTGTTCTGTTACTTGAGCAACTCTACCGCGCTTACACAATTGTTCACGGTCTGCCGTATCAGAAGTAATGAACTCCGGCATTTCAAGTGGGGTGGAGGATCAAAACTAATAATGGATAAAAGGCGAACGAAAGTTTTCCGCGATAAATTATTGGGTCGACGCGAAGGTCTTGTGGGTCAGGTTCAGGCGGCGGAGTTATACAGCCGTGAACGAGACGCCGAAGCCACGCAGGATCCGGCAGATATGGCGGCCAATGCCTATACTAAAGAACTACTCGTATCAATGTCCGACAATGATCGCCAGTTGCTTAATCTGATCGATGAAGCTCTCGAGAGAATTGAGACGACCGGATATGGTAAATGTGTTCATTGTGGAGAAGCATTGCCGGAAAAGCGTTTGGAGGCAGTGCCGTGGGCTCGGCACTGTGTGCGTTGTCAGGACCTGCAGGAACGAGGATTATTAGGCGATGAAGAGGACTAAAGAGTGTCAGAGTGGGTTTATAATGCGGGCTTCCTGAGTTTCCAGGAGGCCCGATTCATTTATCATTAGTCATTTTCCATTTATTAGTTGGTCATTTGCGGATGTCCGACGAACTTTAGTTGTCGCGCGCTTGGGTTGAAGCTGTCTAATAGAATGTGAGAGCGTCAAGGGCGGCGCACGACAAACTAAAGTTCGTCGGACATCCGCAAATGACCAGCTCATAAATGGAAAATCAGAAATGACAAATTCACCGTTCCTCACCAACCTTGCCAGTCACTTTGCCGACGGGTTGCTAACCCTCATCTATCCACAAGCATGTTCAATTTGTGGACGCAGTGTTGAGCGGCGGGAATTGATGCCGGCGTGCGTTGATTGTTGGAACAGTACACGCACCTTTACAGGCGCCGAAACATGTTGTTGGAAATGCGGTGTTGTCACACACGGGGGGCGGGTCAGTGAACCAACTGTGGTTCGATGCCATCGCTGTGAGGGCCAGGAGTTTGAGGTAGCACGAGCTTGTGGTGTTTATGAAGGGGCTCTCCGTGAATCGATTCTCCTACTGAAGCGTCAACCGTTCCTCAATGAGCATCTTGTGAGACTTCTGGTTGCCGTTGCCCGGAGACCTCCACTTGATGCCGCCACGCGAGTTATTCCGGTACCTTTGCATGCCGAACGGGAACGGCAACGCGGTTTCAATCAGGCGCAACTTATGGCACAGGCAATTGCTTCGCATTTACGACTCGTTAGCGACGAGTCCAACCTGGTTCGCGTGTCGGCTGCGAACAAATATCGAGCTGGATTGGATGCGAAAGGAAGGCTGGATACCGTTGTTGATGCTTTTGAAGTTCGAAGGCCAACACTCGTTCGGGGTGAAGCCATCTTATTGGTGGATGATGTGTTCACGACCGGGGCGACTGCTTCCAGTTGTGCCGCGACCCTATTAAGGGCAGGGACGAAGGCGGTTTACGTACTGACTGCGGCCCGTCCCGCACGGTAAGAGCAGGTCGAGGGGCCGCCATAGTTAAGCCAAATGCAACATAATTTTGACACTCTATTTGAGGCTCGCGTAATATCAGACTCAATATGAATGGCAGGGTTTTAGTCCTGAATACCTCGTTCGAGCCTATTAATGTGTGCACTGAACGGCGCGCAGTTGTCATGATTTTCAAAGGTGTAGCCAGGGTGGAAGAGCACAACGGTCACATCTTGCATTCGCAAAAGCTTTCAATACATGCACCCTCAGTCATCCGGCTCACCGAATACATTCATATCCCATTTGAGAGACGGTCTTTGTCCCGCAAGAACATCTTGCTGCGTGACCATTCGACCTGTCAGTACTGTGGCCGGCAATATCCTCCTTCGGAGCTAACTCTGGATCACGTGCTTCCTCGCTCGCGCGGTGGTGAGTCTGCGTGGGATAATTTGGTTGCGTGTTGCAAGCGTTGTAATCACAAGAAGGGCAACCGAACTCCTGAGGAATCGGGAATGCACCTCTTGCGCAGGCCTCGTGGTTTTTCATTACACGTGAACCGGCAAATCATGAGGTATCTGGGTCGCGCTGATGAGACGTGGAGGAAGTATCTGTTCTACGAGTCTGACAATGGCGAGTAGCCGTCGATTACATTCGACTTTCCAAAAGAGGAAATTATGAGTCAAACGATTTTAGCTATCGGAGGTTTAGGCACTCCGGAAATTCTGGTAATAGCGGTAGTGATCTTTTTGCTTTTTGGGGCAACTAGACTACCGCAATTGGCAAAGGCGCTGGGCCAAAGCAAACGAGCGTTTAAAGAAGGCTTGGACGAAGGCGAGAAGGAACCTCGCAAGGACCTGAAAGAATAGTCCGCTAGTCTTCAATGTGTGTGAGTCTTTCGGCCCAGGACCAGGGTTGCCTTCACTGAGAGCGCAAATTCCGCTTCATGACGTTCTTCGTTGATTATCCGCGTCAACTCCTGCATTAAGTGATTTCTCGCTTCATCGGGCACAGTAGCCAACCATCCCTGCATAAGAAACTCAGCAACCAGGGGTGAGTTAAGGAACTGTTCGCCCGTGTCAAAGTCAAATTCCTCGATTCTTGTCCAGGACTCAATCTCAGTAAGACCTTCTTCTTCAGCCATCTTCTCGATTTCTGAAACTGTCGGTAACTCCCTGATCAGGTATTCGACATCTGATTCATGATCGATCAAGCCTGAGTTGTGCATGGCTTCCCAGTAGATTGAGAAAAACTCACCGTAACTTGAAGCGCTGGGGAGTGTTAAAGCCACCTGCGCCCCAGGCGCCGCAACTCTGACCATCTCCGAAAACATTTTCGCTATGCGATCTTGTGGAACCAATGAAGCGTTGCCGATGACCACGTCGAACTGATTGTCAGGTAAGTCTAATTTGTCTAAGGCGGCTTGACGGAATTCGGCTGAATCACGAGTGGCAGCTGCCTTCGCTCGAGCTAGTTCAAGACATTCTGGATTCTCATCAACGCAAAGATACTCAATCCCCTTGCTGGAACGTTCGTGTAGCGCTATTGCATGACCGCCCGTCCCCACGCCAACGTAAAGGACCTTTCCTTCATTCGGAATCAGCACGTGCTCGTCGATTAGTTCAGAAAATCGCTCATCCCAATCCGGAGCGATAAAGAGGTCATGCAGGAACGCTAATTCTTTTTCTGTTTTTGCCGTGGTCATTTATCCGGAGCCTTACCCTCGTTCGTTGATTCAAGCTGAAAATACTTTCGACCTCGCAGTTTTTCTGGCAGGCATTCCATTTCCTGCTGCGCTGCGGGGTCTTTATGCACGTTACGATAATCTCGGCCGTATCCAAGCTGCTTCATCAACGGAGTGGGTGCGTTTCTGAGATGAAGAGGAACCGGCTCTCGAGATGTCGCCTCAGCATCCACCCACGCGGCACGATATGCGTCCTTTACGGCGCCGGACTTGGGTGCACGCGCAAGATAGATAGTAGCCTGAGACAACGGAAACAACGCCTCAGGCAAGCCAATCAATTGAACAATGTCCGCGGCTGCAGCTGCTTGAAGCATCGCCTGTGGATCAGCGAGTCCGATATCTTCCGAAGCAAGGATGCACAGCCGGCGAGCGATGAAGACTGGATCGGCGCCTCCTTCTATCATTCGAGCCAACCAGTACAATGCGGCATCCACGTCTGAATTTCGGAGTGATTTAATGAGTGCTGAAGCAAGGTTGTAGTGTTCCTCTCCGCCTTTATCGTACGCGTACTGCGCACGACCGAGAGCCTGGATTATCGTGTCTTCAGTTATAACCCGGACGCCTTGTTGATTTGGTGTCGTCGCCTCAACAGCGAGCTCTAAAGCGGTCAAGGCTACTCGCGCGTCACCTCCTGATGAGTGCGCGACTCTTTCAAGCAGTTCATCGGATATTTCAGGTTTGGAGTTCGCTAATCCACGCTCGGCGTTGTACAAGGCGTTTTGTAAGATCGTCTTGATTTCAGTTTCCGACAACGGATTCAGAACGACGACTTTGCTGCGTGACAACAGCGCACTGTTAACTTCAAACGACGGGTTTTCTGTGGTCGCGCCGATTAACGTTATCGTGCCGCTTTCGACCGCTGGCAACAATGCATCTTGCTGTGCCTTGTTAAAGCGGTGAATTTCATCGATGAAGAGGACCGTACGTGTCCCATAGCGGGCGGACTTCCGGGCTTCATGAATTGCGTCCCGCAAATCCTTTACGCCGGAGAAAACAGCGGAGAGAGGAATGAACTTCAGTCCACTTTGTTCGGCCAGCAAGCGGGCAAGCGTCGTTTTGCCGGTGCCGGGTGCACCCCAAAGGATCAGTGATGGCAGTACTCCCTTGGAGTCTATAAGACGCCGCAACAGGCGCCCCTCACCGACAAGATGCGTTTGTCCCGCAAATTCCGAGAGAGAACGAGGTCGCATCCTATCGGCAAGTGGGGCAGTGCCTTCGCTTGCCGCAGGTTGTGGGGCATCCGTGCTAAACAGGCTTCTCGATTCCCAGGCATCCATAACGTAAAAAAGTATGTATAATTATCGCCGAAAAGATCGAAACAGGCGACCCATCTATTCCCGTTGGTTCATATCCAAATTTTGGCGTTTTATCGACCAAAATATGCGAAATCTTCAACGGAACGACGCCGCTGAAAACTTCGTATACCTGGCTGCGGACGATAAGACCGATAAATTGGGGGCATAGAGGAAGGCGGAGATAAGCGATGAAAGACGCAAAAAATGTTTTGAGAATCGTGGGCATGATTCTCCTTGGTCTATTTGTTTTTATGGTTGTTGCCCCAGTGCTGTTCAAACTCGTGGGAATCACGTTTGGAATCATAGGGCTGCTAATCGGATTGGCGATCCTGTTGATAAAGGTCGCTGTCGTAGTAGCGATTGGCTATTTGATCCTCGTCGGAATTCGTGCCCTGCTGCGCTAACCGTCTGACAAACCGAGCGGCGAGGGCGTCGCTCGGTTATGGTTTGACGAGCCTCACGCAAAGTTAACCATCCAAGTACTTCTTGACCTATCTCTGTCGAAAGAGCCATCATGCCGCCGTTATCCTCAACCTCACATGTAAGGAAGAAAGCGCATGACTACTGACCAACGACTCGATCGAATCGAACGAATTCTCATTCTCTACTTCAACGCAGGCAGGCGCCAGCGAAAACGTGTTCGCGAAGCTGACGAGAAGATCCATATCCTTATTAATGCTCAGATCAAGAATGAGGATGGTTTTCGTCAATTAAGAGAGCAATTAGATCAAACCGATCGTCAAATGCAGGAAACTGACCGGCGCATGCGCGAAACGGATCGAAAGTGGAACGAAAAATGGAACGAAACCGTTCGTGAGCTTCATGAGGTTGCCGCTTTATTTCGCAAAACAGATGAGCGGATCAATAGCGTAGACGATGCTCAGAACCGGACCGACCGAAGACTAAACGAACTCAGCGAGCGTTCTTAGCCGTCCTTCTCTCCTACACATTAAACCTGAAGTGAACTACATCGCCTTCCTGCATGATGTAGTCTTTGCCTTCAAGTCTGAGCAGTCCTTTCTCGCGAGCAGCAGCATATGATCCAACTGTGATCAAGGAATCGTAGTTAACGACCTCTGCGCGAATGAAACCTCGCTCAATGTCCGAGTGAATCACGCCCGCCGCATTCTGAGCTCTTGTACCTTGAGGAATCGTCCACGCTCGGACCTCTTTCTCTCCAGCCGTCAGAAATGACATTAGTCCGAGCAAGTGATACGCACTCTTAATGAGTTGATCGACGCCGCTGGTTGAAACACCAAGGTGACTTAGGTAGTCAAGACGCTCCTCCGGGGGCAACGCAACAAGTTCCGCCTCTAGTTGTGCACAGATAACGACGCATTCGGCTGACTCGTCTTTGGCGATGCTCCGAACTGTCTGCACCAGGGGACTATTATTTGGATTGGCCAGAGTGGCCTCATCAACATTCGCCGCATAGATTGTCGGTTTTGTTGTCAACAGGAAGAAATTTCGAGCGATTGCTTTCTCGTCCTCCGTTAGTGCGACAGTTCTCGCAGACCGTCCCGATTCAAGAGCCGGCTGGAGCTTATCGAGCACTTCGATTTCCGCGCGTGCAATCTTATCTCCACCCTTCAATGCCTTTTGCGCCTTTTCACGACGTCGCTCGACGGTCGATAGATCTGCCAGTGCCAGTTCGATCTGAATCGTCTCTATATCTCTAGCGGGATCAACTTTACCTTCGACGTGAACCACACCCTCGTCTTCAAAACAGCGGACCACTTGCACGACGGTGTCCGTTTCACGGATGTTTGCAAGAAACTGATTTCCTAGTCCTTCGCCCTTGGAAGCGCCCCGGACCAGACCCGCGATGTCGAGAAATTCAATGGTGGCCGGCACGATCACCTGAGTCTTCACCAGTTTTGCCAGCGGCTCGAGTCGTTCATCAGGAACCGACACCACTCCGACATTCGGTTCGATAGTTGCGAACGGGTAATTTGCTGCCAACGCCGAACTCTGCGCAGTCAGTGCGTTGAATAGAGTGGACTTGCCAACATTAGGTAGACCAACAATGCCTGCTCTTAACATTTAATATGCCTCTAGCCCAGAGAAACTAACTTATTAACATGAGGTATGCAAAACTACGGGTTACCGTATAATCTGCGCGTTTGCCTCAGTTCATTAAACTGTTCTGACGCTCTCCTTCGAACCTAACTGAATGATTGCTTCGACCACACTCGTCTTACTTGTCGTTCTCAGCGGCACAATCGCTACTTACTTATACGACGACAGATCATCACTTGCTGCCAGAAGTTGTGCCGGCGCTTGCCTGGGAATTACTGCGTTGAGCTTGATCGGGTTTCTTCTGGCGTTGCTGTTGGGACTAACAACTTTAACAGTCTTAATTGCTGCCTTGATCTGTTCGCTTCCGGTTCTATTGCTTGTGAGAACTTCGTATTTCGACCGGTTACAGTCTGATCTTCAGCGCGCCTCAAGAACAATTCAACGCTACATAGCAAAGCCTGACCTGTTGACCACTGGATACATCGTCTTTTACGGGGGGACGGTACTGATTCTGTGGCGTGTGTTTGCGAAGGCAATGATTCAGGATTCAGACGGTATCAGTACAGGACTACTAAACAACTTTGGAGATCTTCCATTTCATCTGAGCGTGATAACGGGCTTTGCTTACGGCAACAACTTTCCACCTGAGGATCCCACGTATGCGGGTATCCGGTTTACTTACCCGTTCTTGTCAGATTTTGCTTCTGCGCTATTTGTCCGGTGTGGTGCTGATTTGCGTCAGTCCATGTTTATAGAGAATGTCGTCCTCGCGATCTCCTTTGTCGGTCTCTTACATCGATGGGCTTTAGTCCTGGTCCGCGACAAACTCGCAGCGGTGATCACTCCGGTATTAGTTCTGTTGAATGGCGGCTTTGGTTGGGTTCTTCTTTTTAACAACGCTAAGGAAAATGACTACGGGCTGCTAGGTGTTTTCCGCGATCTACCTCCCTCATTCACAGTGATTCCGGAAACAACGTGGCGCTGGGGCAACGCGATCTCAGCCCTTTTGATTCCCCAGCGGGGATTTCTAATGGGCTTGCCGCTGGCAGTCATTGTGTTCACTCAGTGGTGGCTTGCCACATATGGCGAAACGGAAAACCAAAGAGCTGATGAACGTCTGGCAAAAGAAACGAAGCCTACCAAAAAGGCGAAGCAGATAGCCGAAAGCGACGAGAAGTTTGCGACCGGATCTTCCTGGCGCCGAATGATTGCAGCTGGAATTGTTGCTGGATTTCTGCCACTCGCGCACGCCCACAGCTTTGTCGTTGTTATGGCGATGGGAAGTTTGCTCGCTTTGATTCAACGGCGTTGGCGCCACTGGTTCGCGTTCTTTGCTGCCGCCTCAGTCATTGCGATTCCGCAGTTGTTGTGGTCCACCTCCCACAGCGCAGTGCATGCCAGTAGCTTTTTCGCATGGGAGGTTGGTTGGGATAGAGGAGCGGACAACCCGGTCTGGTTTTGGTTTAAGAATACCGGTTTATTCATACCAACTCTTTTGGCGGCGTTACTCTTTCGGGACAAAAAGTACCTTGTCAACAGCCGACTTCTACTCTTCTACCTCCCTTTTGTTCTTTGCTTCATCGTTCCCAACTTCTTAAAAATGGCCCCGTGGATTTGGGACAATATCAAGGTCTTGTTTTACTGGTGGGTTGCTTCAGCGCCTATCGTCGCGTTGTTGTTATCCAGGTTGTGGCAAGACAATCTAGCCAGACGAACGGCAGCCGTTTTGTTATTTGTCTGTCTTACACTTGCCGGGGGGCTCGATATTGCGGGGATAGCCTTGCGATCGGTGAAGTACCAAATTTTTGATCAAGCTGGGCTTCAATTTGCAGAATTCGTTAAAAGCCAGACACCACCGCGCGCGTTGATTGTCCACGCACCAGTACATAATGAACCGGTCTTTCTAACGGGACGCAAATCATTAATGGGTTATCCAGGCCACATCTGGACGCACGGATTAGAGTTTTCAAGAAGAGAGCGTGATGTCAAAGCGATCTATTCGGGTGGGGTGGGCGCCGAACAGTTATTGACAGGCTACGGTATTGATTACGCAGTGGTGGGTCCCCTGGAAAGACTTGTAATGCCCGTGAATGAGCAGTTCTTTTCTCGATTCGAAAAAATCGGAGACGTCGGTGGGTACCAGCTCTACAAAATCAAGCGCTAGAAAAAAACGAAAAGGCGAAGGTGCAGTTGAAGAGTCTCGCCCACTCGATATCCCCGAGCGCACCTGGCGAATAGCAGCGATCTGCATCTTCATCGTTGCCGCCATTCTCAGAGTTTTCGATCTGAACCTGGTCCCTCTACATCACGATGAAGGTGTCAATGGAAATTTTCTGTTGAGTTTGGTTCGTGACGGGCACTACACATATGATCCAGCCAATTATCACGGCCCAACGCTCTACTACATTGCGGCCGTTATCCCATGGACTATCCGCCTCCTCTTCGGAGTCGACGCGCGTGAGACTTACGGCCTTAGCACGATCGCAATCAGATTAGTTCCTGCGCTTTTTGGTCTCGCTACGATTTGGTTGGTCTTCTTACTCAGGCGGCGATTGGGAACGATCGCTACGTTGACCGCCGCACTCCTGATCGCCATTTCTCCTGGCGCAGTTTATCTGTCGCGATACTTCATTCACGAGACTTTGTTTGTATTCTTCACTCTGGGCATCGTTGTAGCTGGATTGAAATTCTATGAGAGTCATAAACCTGTATATCTAATCCTCGCGTCAGCATCAGCGGCAATGCTGTTTGCGACAAAAGAGACGGCACTGATTTCTGCAGGAGTTTTGCTGATCGCTCTGGTGTGTACAGAGGTTTACCGAAGGTTGTTGAGTTCTGACGGAGCCGGAATTTCCGTTGGCCACCTAAACGACATTGTGGAGGACCTCGGCGGACCAACGTCATTCGCATTGTGGATTGCGCTAGCCGTGATCGTTTTTGTTACCTTGAATGTGTTTTTGTATACCTCATTCTTCCAGAATTATCCCAAGGGAATTTACGACGCACTCTCAACCTTTAAGGTTTGGACGAAGACAGGCAAGGAGGCACATGTTCATCCTCCGGAAACCTATTTGTACTGGTTGGTCAAACAGGAGTCTGGTTCTCTGTTCCTTGGCGGGTTGGGAGCCGTCTTTGTGGCCTTCAGGCCGAAGAACTCGCTCGCTCTGTTTAGTGCACTCTGGGCCTTTGGATTAATTGCCGCTTACTCTCTGGTTCCTTACAAAACACCATGGTTGGCCCTGAACTTTATCGTGCCTTTAACCCTTATTGGGGGGCATGCGGTTCAGCGCGTTTTTGAATTGGAAAAGGGCCAACTGCGTCTCCCAGTCGTAATCCTTATTGCCGCAATTCTCATCGGTGGCTATCAAACAGTTGACCTGAATTTCGTTAACTACGACAACGACAATGAGTATTACGTCTACGTTTACGCTCATACCAGACGCGAGACCAAACAATTGGTTGCCGAAATTGATCGGATTGCCAGACAGGGACCCGATGGCGGACGCACAGGTATCACCATTGTGTCCAGGGAATATTGGCCGCTTCCGTGGTATTTGCGCCATTACAGCCGCGTTGGGTACTACGGCCGAATGACGCCCACCACTGAACCGATTATCATCGCCTCCGACGACCAGAAGGCCGAAATGGAATCCAACTTCGGCGGTCTGTACACTCTAGTTCCGTCCGGCACGGCCGACGGAGCATTCCCCCTTCGACCCGGCGTGAAACTCCTCCTGTTCGTGCGCCGAACCGGCCAGACCGCACTGGCCGAGACGCAGGAAAATCTTAAGCGTCAGAACTAACTTTGCTATTGACTTAACTTAAGGGATGCTGACTTCAAGTTCTGGTTGACATTCTAAGCGGCTGACACTTATATTGGCCTCCCGTACACGCATCCCCTCGAACCGAGGTTTCAGGTCGCGAGGCTGGCCTTATAACAGAGCAACCTAGCGCATGTTCAAACTGCAACGCCTGGAAATTACCGGTTTTAAATCCTTCGCCGACTACACACAAATAATCTTCACCGGAGACGGGATCACCGCCATCGTCGGACCGAATGGTTGCGGAAAAAGCAACGTCGCTGACGCCATCGCCTGGGTTCTGGGTGAACAACGCGTAAAGCACCTCCGTGGCGGCGAAATGAAGGATGTCATCTTCCAGGGCTCGCGAAATCGACCTCCCAGTGGCATGGCTGAAGTCGTTATGCACCTGGTTCGCGATGAAATCGTAGAACATGAGCCAGACATCGAGGACATCGATTCAACACTCGAGCAGATAGACGATCGTCTGGTTACGGTGGACGAGATCTTTCCTGAGAATGCCCAATCCGAAGTTGTTGAAACCAGCGCAATAGACCCAACCATTGACCCTGATACGGCCGCTGAAAGTCAATCTCCGCAGCCTAAGCATACGCACAAACGTCATTGGCGTAGACGCAACCTGGCGCTCGAATTTGCTCCCGGCGAGGCAGTGTCGGTTACTCGTCGACTCTACAGGTCCGGCGAAAGCGAATACTTGCTGAACGACAAGATCTGCAGGTTGCGCGACATCCAGGATCTCTTCTCAGGAACTGGTTTGGCTGGTGGTCACTACGCGATCATCGAGCAGGGCAGAATAGGTCAGATTCTTTCTGCTAAGCCGATGGATCGGCGCACAATCATCGAAGAAGCCGCTGGCATCACGAAGTTTCGGGTTCGCCAGCGCGCTACGGAAGCACGACTCGAATCGGCTCGAGGAAATCTGGCACGAATCACTGACATTGTTTCCGAGATCGACCGTCAGGTGAACAGTCTTCGCCGGCAAGCATCAAAGGCCCGGCGTTACGGCGTACTGCGCGAGGAGTTACGTGGACTTCTGAGGCAGGTTTATGTCGCCGAAGATAGAAAGCTCACCGCTGTACTAGAGGACACCAGGCGTAAGCTCACTGAAGTTGGCGAGTTGGAAATTGGGATCGCCGCCGAATTGAACAAAGGTGAAGAGGACGCGAAACGTGCTACTCAGGAGGCAAGAAGTCTTGAGGACGACTTGACCATCGTTCGAGCAGCAGCAGCGGATGCGGTTCTACAGCGAGATCGGCAGGCGCGTGAATGCATTTATCAACAAGAACAGTTGGGAGACATCGAGAAAAGAAAGAATGAAGTAACTGCTGAGATTGAAGCCCTGGCCGCTCGATTAGTTCTTATCGAATCCGAGTGCCTTCGCTTGCAAGGTGAAGATGCGAAGTTGCGAGAAGAGGCCGATCACACATCCCGGTCACTTAATCTTGCTGAAGAATCTTATGCTTCACGTCTAGCTGCCGCGGCGTCGGCCGAAGGCGAGATCGAAAATGCGCGCTCTAATTTGTTGGCGCAGACAGCATTGGCAGAGCGACTTCGCGAGATTGCTCGACAGCTCGAGGGAACTCTCGATCGTTTGTCTCAACAAGCGGAAGGTCTTGCCCGCGAAGGCGAGCGAGCTGCTACTCAGCATGTTGAACGAAGACTTGAGGCAGATCGGTTTGCGCAAGAGCTCGCGGAAGCTCGCGAGAGAGTTGTGCGATTACAGGCTGAACGTGAATCGGCCGTTGACGCTGTCGTTCGGGGACATGAAGCAGTCAGTGATACCGATGCGGAACTGACTAGACTTCGAGATGAGTTCTCCCGCGCCAGCCATCGCCTCGAAAGCCTGAAGGAACTTGATCAGCGCCGCGCTTACTATTCCCCGGCAGTGCAACTGGTTTTCACTCCTTCGGAAACACATAAGAACTTTCATTACATCGGCACCTTAGCGGACGCTCTAAACGTCGATGCCAAATGGGAACGTGCTGTCGAAGGAGTACTTGGTTCATCTTTGCAGGCCATCGTGGTGCCTACACCCGATGATGCAGTCCGCGCGGCCCAGTGGCTTCGTGAAAATAACGGTGGTCGAGCGAGCTTTCTCGTCGCAGGTCTTCAGGGCGGCAGCGAAGAGTTAGACACACTGACTTGCAAGTTAGAAGAACGGACCACGCTGTCGCTCAGCTTGGCTGGCGATATCGGCGAGGATTTACGGATTTGCGATCTCCTTGGCGCGCCTCAACAGTTAATAACCGTTCTGAAACGAACACTGCCTCACAAAATGAACGCCCGCCTTGCAGTCAATCTTGACGAGGCAATGACCAGGTCTCTCTCGAACGGCGAAATGTACGTGACGCTTAATGGCGACTGGATAGCCAGTGGTCAATTCCTCAACTCCGGAGACGCTCGTGACATTGAAGAAGGCGCCGGTCTTTTAGCGTTTAAGCGCGAGCTAAGAGAATTGGAGACGCGAGCCGAAGCCATTGGCAGGGAAGTCGAAGTTGCCGGTTCAGCGAACAAGTCTGCGCGGAATCGGTTGATTGAGTTGGAGGACGCAGTCGTAACGCTGAACGAGGCAATCGGTCGTGAAGAGCGTGAAGCAATGACACGCGAGCTGACGGCTTCGAACCTCGATCAGGAGATCGAACGAGCCGAACGACATCTCCGCATTGTCGGGCAGGATTCTGCGCGTGTAGAAGCCGAACGCATCGAGGTTGCCGACAGGCGCGCCCGCGCACTGGAAGAGGCAGAAGGGGCTGAAACTGCCAGAGAGACTTCAGCTGATAACGTCATCAAAGCTTCTGCGTCATTAGCCGATCTTAGGCGTGAAGCGGAGATCGAGAGTGAGGCTCTGGCTCGACAACGCGCAGCAGCAGCTGCCGCAGCTGAACGCAGGCGAGCAACCGGCGCGGAGCTCCGACGTGTGGAAAGTGAACTTGCAGACTTCGCTGCTCGAGTTGAACGACATCGGTTTGAATTGGCCGAGATGAACGGACGTACCGAGGAATTGCGCGCGTCCATTGCTTATCTGGAACAGAAGGCCAGTTCAGTGGAGAGTGACAAGGCACGAGAAGAACAAGAGATCACTGCTCTGAGTGAAAAGCTTCAAGGATCAAGAGCGCGCGCCGATGGGCTCGCTGAAGAACTTTCAGAACTAAACAGACGTGCGGCTGAGGTGCGCGACGAACGCGCTAATCTCGATGTTCAAAAGGCAGAGGCACAGGCTCGCCAAACCTTTGTCCATGAAAATTGCCAAACGGAGTTAAGTCAATCACTGGAGGATCTGGCTCGGGAAGTCGTTCTAGCTGAGGACTTCAACTTTGATACAAGTCACCAGCGGGTTGAAGAATTGCGAACTCGCCTGGAAGGCTTTGGCGGCGTCAACATGATGGCCCTCGAAGAGTTGGCCGAAGCGGAGGAGCGCCTCTTATTCCTGACCGTTCAACGGCAAGACATCATAGATGGCATCTCTTCGACCGAAGAGGCATTGCGAGAGATTAAGCGTCGATCACGTGAGCGGTTCCGTCATGCATTTGAACAGATAAATAAGAATTTCAGTGAATTGTTCCAGGAATTATTTGGTGGTGGCCGCGGCGAAATGAGTTTGATCGATGCCGATGATGTACTCGAATCCGGAATCGACGTGATTGCACAGCCTCCAGGAAAACGGTTGCAAAATGTACTGCTCCTGTCGGGCGGCGAGAAGGCAATGGCTGCTCTGGCTCTCGTATTGGGCATATTTCATTACAGGCCGGCACCATTCTGCTTGCTCGATGAGGTCGACGCGCCACTTGACGAAGCAAACGTGGGACGCTTTACTGATAAAGTCGTTCAGATGTCCGCTAACACACAGTTCATCGTTATCACTCATAACAAGCGGACGATGGAGATGGCCCGCGCCCTTTACGGCGTAACAATGGAAGAAGTGGGTGTTTCGAAGTTAGTGTCGGTAAAGTTCGAGTGAAGAAGTTTTCAATCGTTAAGCAAGGACTCCCCGCCGCGCTTGTCATTTTGAGCGCGGCGATTTTCACTTTGGCGCAGGATACCTCGTCAAAGCACAACACTCGTCCGGAAGTACCGAGAGTTCAATCAACTGCAGTTGATAAACCATCAACGCCCGCAACCTCAGTTAAGTACACGTATGAGTTTTCGCAGCCGCGATTTTTTGTGAAACATATCGTGCTGGAACATGATGCAACCGGGCACGGGACCATTACCTTTGAAAGAATGAATGAGGACACTCCAGTAGTGGAACCAGTCGAGCTTTCTCCGGCTGCGCTCGCCAGGATTACTTCTTACTGGACGGCGCTTAACTTCCTCGACTCGCAGACGAACTATCAAACAGGCCAGGATTTTTCGCACCTCGGTACGATGCGAATTGGAATGCAGCAAGGCGATCGAAAGCGCGTGGCTGAATTTAACTGGACGCACAATGAAAACGCTTCTGGGCTCGTCAATGAATATCGCCGTCTGGCGGATCAAATCATCCTCGTGTTTGATATTTCGGTTGCTCGTGAGAATCAGCCGCTCAATGCTCCGAAGTTGATGGAGGTCATGGAGTCGCTACTCAAGCGAAATGGTCTGTCCGATCCCTATCAGTTGCTTCCGCTGCTGCGCGACATGAGCACTGATGAACATATCCCGCTAATCGCGCGAAATCACGCCCTTCGTATTATCAAACAAATTCAGAAGTAGTCTTCGCTCAATTGACAGAATTCGATCACGCGATTCTCTGCCCAAAAACGATCTTCCCTGTCGCTGACCTCTCCAACAAACGCGACGTGTCCACCGCGTTCTGTTTTGATGGTGAGCAGGAAGGGATTTTGAGTAAAACTACTTTGGTGTAGAGGTTCGAACGGAATAAATGGATCATCCGCCGCGTGAATGATGAGAGTTGGAACGCGGATCTGGTCAACGACGCGTAATGAACTCGCTTTGGAGTAATAGTCTTCCGCATCGACAAAACCATTCGCCCGTGAAGTGAACAGTTCGTCAAGATCCAGGATCGTTTTTACTTGATCGAGTTTCGTGATGTCGTAGAGCTCGGGATACAGCAGGCCCTTTTTTCGTATTCGCGCTTTCATGCTGCGAACAAAGCTACGATGGTAGATCCAGTTGGAACGCCGGCAAATCAGTCTGCTGCTTGCGCCAAGGTCGACCGATGGTGATATGACACAGGTTGCTATCACCTCAGGCGGTGCGTTTTCACCGTATTCGCCGGCAAGTTTCAACACCATATTGCCGCCGAGTGAAAACCCAAGCGGATAGATTCGTTTCAATCCGTCGCGAATAAGTTCGTCGATGACGACGCGAAGGTCAGCGCTCATGCCGCCGTGATAGATCGTGGGCGTGAGGTGCTCAGTGTTGCCGCAGCTTCGATAGTTAACGCGAATTACGTTGAACCCAGCTCGGAAAGCTTTATCAGCTGTCGACCACATGTAGACCGAGTCAGTCGATCCTTCCATCCCATGCCAGATAACGACCGTAGGGTGTTCATTGCGGTCGTCCTGCCAACGACATTGCGCCAGGACTTGTACACCATCGTCTACGGTGAAGAGTCTTTGTTCATCGTTTACAACGGTTGCAGTGAGGCGCCGCCGTCTGGGCCAGGCGTAAGCCGATAATGTTTGGGCGTGAGCGCCGGCAAAGAGGTGATGAGGTGTAAACGGTCTAGTTCCAAATCGCTTTTGAACGTTGGCAAAAAAGGCGCGGACTTTGCTTGCGTCTCGACTGGTTTGATGTGATTGAGGATCGCCAGTCATAGTTCCTTGGCTCCAAGGTCCAATGTCCAAAGTCCAATGTCGAAGTCTGAATTCCGCTTTTTTGGCTTTCGACGTTGGACTTTGGACATTGGACTTTGGACTCTGAGCTAGTTGTTTGGTTCCAGGACAAGGTCTACCGTTAGGGCCGCTCGATTTATGTTTCTCTCCCACTTTAGATTTGGAGCGGGTTTGTTTTGTGCGCGCCTCTCAAGAAACAGCGAGCGCATCAGTTCCGCTAAATGGTTCTTTGAGAACTCCCCTGAATAACCGTCATCAAAAATATCGCCGGGCTTTAAATTCCAAAGTTCATGTATTCGTTTGTCGAGATTTTCGGGAAATCCCTTGGTGATGAACTGGCCCATGTGGAACTGCGGACCCTCTCGAACTGCCATTCGATACATGACAGTCTGGGCGCTATCGTCAAAGATTGGAGTGCTTCGAACAAACGACATCAAATAACCATTGCGTCCGTAGGCTTTCTGTATCTCTCTCTCTGCCTTATCAATTTTCACTCCGTTTGCAGGTTGGCCGGTTTGCATTCCGAGGAGGTCGGTAAGCTGCTGCCCCGTCAGTGCAGTGTTGCCTGACCACTCTGCTTTGTCCCACTTATAAATGAGACCTTCGTCAACTGGAAGGGTTAGTTCGACGCCACTCTTGCAGTTTGCACTCGCCTCAGGTTTCGCCAATGGAGGAGAAAAGGCTGCCTTGAGTTGACCGACCTCTTTATAAAGGGGGAGCAACGTGTTCATTGAAAAGAGACTTACAAACTTGTTCGAGTAATCATTTCCAATCAGTGATTTTGAACTCTCAATCAACCTGGCTTCGGCGATGTTCTTAGCGCCTGGAAAGTGCAGGGTGCATATTGGCATAGGGATTCCGTTGACGCTAAACACATGCTCCTGAGAAAGGCTGCCGGGAGAGTCTTGCGAAGCCATGTACGAAACAGTTGCTTCGATCTGGTGCTCATGTAAAAAACTCTGAAGCGACTTTGTGATTCTTTCAACCGTATCGCCGTTGTCCGGAGCAGTTCCCGAAAACGACGGTACATCACGGCGCACGGCGGCTATTAGTTCCGTATCGGTAAACCAGATGAAGTTGTCGAAGATGACTCGTGAGGTGGCCACTTTTGATTCCTCAACGATGAAGGTTATGGTTATCTGGTCTCGATTCGGACGAGTGCGGTAGGCTACGTTTTTGAAAAAGCCACTGTCCATTAGTCGCTGCGCGGCAGCGTCAAGAGCAGACAAGTCGAACTGTTGGCCAACCTTCAGTCCACTCGTAGCAATGATCTCGTCCAGGGAAAGCCGATTGAGGCCCTCGAATTCGATCTTAGCAATCGTGAAACTCTGCTGTCCGGAGAGGGAAAAACTGATCGCCAGCAGAAGCGCGACTGATAGTACGGCCGAAGCTTTGAGGGACATACCCTATTCTCGTTAGACTGAGATAAAAACGCGCAGAGAGTTTAACGTAACCGACAAAGCGCGAAAAGTAGGTGAACGATTCTGAAGGCCCGCACCAAAGAGGATGTGATTCTGGAGCTGTGGCAAGACTGTCAAAGCGAGTCCGCAGGCGAGTTTGAACTGATGCTTATTCAGAAAGCTCTGGCGGACATGCTGGGCGTAGTTGAGAGTCCGGCTCGTATCGCGAGGACACTGGCGGATCATCAGGTTCGACTTCGCCACCCGGAGGTTCTCGCTGCGGATTCGAACTGGCGTGAAAGCCAGGGCAATCAGGCGCCTGATCTTCGAGAAGTGGATTTCGAGACACTCGATAATGCCATTAGCTCAATGAAGCGCCTGGAGACGTTGAGGAAAAGATTCTTGTCCGAAGGGGACGAGACTCGTTTGCAGATCGTTGTTGAACAGGCTGTGGAATTGAAGCTCGAACTGGCTCGTAAGCCAACCGAACTCGCCAGGGAGATCGTTCAATGGTTGGTCATTTGGCTTCAAAATCCCGAGCTTTTTGAGGATTGGAGCGAGCTGCGCCAGAACTCGCCCGAATTTCGGCAACGGTTTACTTCGAGAAATTGAATCAGCCCGAAATAGGGTTAAGACTTTTGAAGGAGAGCCGACCGAGATTGTGGAACTTTCGAATATGCTGACGCGAATAACTTATGACTTCACCGGTGATTTAGTCAGGAAAGAATGAAGCCAAAGACCGACCTAACTGACGCAGAACTACTTCGGCTGATGATGTCCGGAGATGAGGAGTCGTTCACACTTCTTTACAAGCGCAGACATCCGAGCATCTACCGATTTGCCCTGCAAATGTCCGGTTCTCAGCAAGTGGCCGAGGACGTTACGCACGACGTTTTCCTTTTCCTGATGAAGGATGGCCATGTTTTCGATCCCAATCGGGGCTCGGTCAGTTCGTTCTTATTCGGTGTCGCACGCAACTACGTTCTTCGCCGGTTTAGAGGCGACCAACTGACGGTGCCGTTCACTGAAAGTGAGGACGACGAGCCACTTGAGCAGGTTGGCAATGAACCCAGCCCGATCGAGGAGCTAACGAAGGCAGAAATGATCGACAACGTTCGACGTGCAGTTTTGAGTCTGCCGGAGCGGTATCGCGAAGTGGTTGTACTCTGTGAACTGCAGGAATTGAGTTATGGGGAGACGGCAGAGATCCTTGGTTGTGCTATCGGTACGGTTCGCTCGCGACTGCACAGAGCTCGGGGGTTGCTGCTCGCAAAGTTGCGCCCTAACCAGGAAGCAGAGGTGTTGAGTTCGGCGGCCGTAGAGTCCGCGAGGTGTTTCGCATGAATTGTCAAAAGTTTGAGAGTCTTGCGACGGAACTGGCGCGAGGCGAAATGATGGATGTGGATGTTTTAGCTGACGCTAGAGTTCATCAGGCGGCGTGTTCGACGTGCTCATCGCGGCTCCGTGATGAAGAAGTGCTGACGCGCGGATTGCACTCATTGGCAATCGAGATGAACTCGTTACAAGCTTCGCCGTCAGTAGAAGAACGATTGCTCGCTTCGTTCCGACAGCCTGGAGTTGTGGTGCCCTTAGCACCGGTACGTAACTATCGACCTTATTGGTTAACTGCAGTGGCCGCGATCCTACTAATTGTTTTCGGGTTGGTTGCAGTTGTTTGGCGTGGATCGAATAAACCTAAGAATGATTTGGTTGGGAGACAACCAGCAGTGGAAGCTCCTAAGCAAATCAAAACCGACAACGACGAGAAGAATGTCGCAACTTCCCAGGACAATGCAGTTAATTCTCCGAAGCAAAGTAAGCTGAAGCCGAACCGCAATCCTCGCGAGCTGCCGGCGAAAGCGGCGAGAGTGAACAAGCCAGAGAACGCAGTGGCAAATCATGCAAGCAACGAGGTGGCGACTGACTTCTTGCCGTTAGGTTATTTGAATCCTGCTTCGTTGCAGGATGGCGGTCAAATTGTGCGCGTTGAAGTCCCACGCACGACCATGGCCAGCTTCGGTTTTCCAGTAAATATGGATCGTTATAACGAGAGAGTTAAAGCTGACGTACTCTTGGGTATTGATGGTGTGCCCCACGCAATACGTTTTGTTCAAGAGAAAAGATCGCAATAGACCAGGCGAAGCCCGAAAGGAAAGATGAAAATGAAAAGAGTATTAGCTATTCATGCAACTGTCACCTTGACAATATTCACGGCTGTCGCTGTCGTAACAGTTGCTCAGCAACCGCAGCCATCAACGCAGGGAGTTGTTGTGAGGCAAGTTTTTCAAAGCCCGGATGGGCCACCGCTGCCGCCGGGAGATGTTTCCTTTATGTCGACCGAGTTTAACTTTGGCGGCAAGACTGTCAAAGGTGCACCTTATTCGGCCCAATCAATAACGGAGACCATTCAAACGCTCAGCGACGGCAATCGCATCATCAATCGCAGTACGAGTGCGTTGTATCGAGATATCGACGGCCGTACTCGACGTGAGGTGTCCATCAAGATGTGGGGACCGATAGCCGACGGCGGTGAGCCCTTGCAAACCATCTTTGTTAACGATCCCGTTGCCGGCGTGAGCTATTCATTAGACTCGAAGACTAAGACGGCGCATAAGAGTGTCCCCTTCACGCTGAAACTGAAAACGGCTGGTGATGCAGGACCCGGCCTCTCGGAAGAACTACAACAAAAATTCGAGTTCAAAGTTGAGAATGGAACCGCATCCGGTGTTGTAAAGGCCCCACCCCCTGGAGCGCCAGGTGCTCCTGAGCCTGGTCTCAAGCCGAGTCCTGACTTTAACTTTAAGATTCAAACGGACGATGTAGGCGGCAGTGTCTACATGTTTCATCGCAAAGGTCCAAATGAAAACGCAGTAAAGGAAGATCTCGGGAAACAAAATATCGAAGGCGTAGAAGCGCAGGGAACCCGAGTCACGATTACGATTCCAGCGGGGGAGATTGGCAATGAACGTCCAATCCAGATAGTGAATGAACGATGGTATTCAGCTGAATTGCAGATGGACGTAATGACTCGTCATGACGACCCGCGAACAGGCGAGACGACTTATCGATTAACGAACATCAATCGTTCGGAGCCGGCGAAGTCGCTATTCGAAGTTCCTGCTGATTACACCGTCAGCGAAGGACTCAAGATGTTGCCGGCAATTGCGCCCGCTCGGGTAAGGAAGCCGGAGCAGGAGCAGTAGAATCAGGAGCAGTCGGCAGGAGCAGGAGCAGGTAAGATTGTAATAGGTCTCATTGGTCCTATGGGTCCTATAAGTCGTCCTGCTCCTGCACCTGCTCCTGCTCCTTCTACTCCTCTTCCTCTCCTCCGCGGATTCGTCCTTCTGCTCGCGATTGCTCGACTATCTTCTGGGCAAGTTGTCCTGGAACCGGATCGTAATGTGAAAACTGCATGTGGAATGAACCTCGGGCTGCAGTTATTGAGTTTAGAGTTGATTGGTAGTTGAGCATCTCCGCCATCGGAACCTGTGCCTTGATCACTTGCTGATTCTTTCCGCTTGTCTCCATCCCCTGAACACGTCCACGTCTGGAGTTCAGGTCACCCATGATGTCGCCGCTGTATTCCTGCGGCGCTGCGATCTCAACATCCATCACCGGCTCGAGCAGCGACGGTCTTACCTTCTCCATTGCGGCGCGGAACGCTTTTCGACCGGCGGCCCTGAACGAATGTTCATCAGAATCAACTGGATGATATGAACCATCCACGAGTTGGACTTTGAAATCAACCAACGGGTAACCAGCAATTGCTCCCGACTTCGCAGCTTCGATGATTCCTTTTTCAATCGCCGGGCGAAACTGTTGGGGAACTGAACCGCCGAATATCTTGTCTTCAAAGATGAAGCCTCCACCTCGTGGAAGTGGCTCAAATACACACTTGCAGTCGCCAAACTGACCGCGTCCCCCAGTCTGCTTCTTGTGCCGTCCCTGCACTTCAGCACGTTGGGTGATCGTCTCCTTGTACGGGACCTTAGGCGGGTGCAGCGTAACTTCGACGCTATATCGTTTCTTGAGCTTCTCAACGACCGTTTCCACGTGAAGTTGACCCGAACCCGACAGCAGAAACTCTTTTGTCTGGGCGTCACGAGTGAAGTGAAGGGCCGAATCTTCTTCAAGGATCTTGTGCAGGGCAGCACTGATTTTTTCTTCGTCCTGACGAGACTTTGGTTCTATTGCGAACGCGATTGCAGCTTCAGGATACTCAACCGGGTCATAAACGATTGGCGCATTCTTGTCGCACAACGTGTCGCCTGTTTGTGTTTCTTTCAACTTCACGCAAGCGATAATGTCACCGGCGTGAGCTTCAGGAATTTTATCTAACTGTTTTCCCTGGATAGCATGCAACGCACCCAGACGTTCTGAAGAGGCACGACTGGAGTTGAACACCGTGGCATCATTTTGAAGCTTGCCACTGATAATCTTGAAGACGTTAATTCGGCCGGCAAACGGATCAGCGATGGTGCGAAAACAGTAAGCCGAAAACGGTTCATTGTCGCTGTACTTTCTTCCGAGTCGCTCAGCATTCGGACCAGCGTCCATTGGCTTGCCCCACTCAGATTCGTGATGCGCTGGATCCGGTGCGTAATCAACCAATGCATTCAAGAGTGCGCGCAGACCAACATGCGTGATGCTGGATACGGCAAACACCGGACACAATTTGCTTTGCGCAATCGCCTTGTTGATGTTCGGAAGAATGTCAGCCTCGTCGAGTGTTCCCTGTTCGAAATATTTCTCCATCAACTCGTCGTTGGATTCAGCAACGAGTTCGACCAAACGTTCGCGCGTCTTGTCAACGATGTCTCGACCCTCGGCTGGAATATCGATCTCTTTAGCCTGACCGTCTGATCCAAGTTCGTAAGCCTTCATATGCACCACATCCACTACACCACGAAAATCTTTTTCCTTGCCGATCGGCAATGTGAAAGGAATGATGGCCCTGCTAAAAGTTTTCTGAGCGCTCTCGAGCGCGGCGCCAAAATCCGCATGCTCTTTGTCGAGTTTGGTTATGACCATGACTCGTGGAACCAGGAACTCATTCGCGTAAGCCCAACTCTTCTCGGTTTGAACTTCGACGCCTTTAACTCCATCAACAACAGCGATCGCGCAGTCAGCAACTCGCAGTGCTGGTCGCGCGTGGGCAATGAAAGCAGCATATCCAGGGGTATCGATAAAATTTAGTTTTGTATCGCGATGATCGAGATGGGCGATTGCAGTATTAAGAGTGATTTTTCTGGCAATAGAGTCTTCTTCATAATCGGTAACAGTGGTTCCTTCATCAACTTTGCCCCAGCGTGGCGTTGCTCCGGCGACGTAGAGAAGAGAGCTGATGAGCTGCGTCTTCCCTGCGTCGCCGTGTCCAATGACAGCCAGATTTCGGATCGATTCAGTCGGATAGACTTTCATAAGTTGAATTCCTTTCAGGCATGCGAATTTTGGCGAAGGATACCCATCCGCGTTAACAAGAGCCTTTGATCTTTGGCGGGATGTGTTCCGTGGTTTTGAGGCTAATTTATCTGACCATCAAGGGCAAAGCAAGTTGACGGAAAGCGCTTCGAATACAGTACAGGGCGCGCTGTTCAGCCATCCTTCTTTCCAGTTTGGGCATCTGAAAGTACAAGAGTTTTTGGATAGTTTGGAGCGTTTGAAGATAATGTTTTATCGCAAGTTTGTATCGCTTTTAGTAGCGACTATGTTTGTGCTTGGAAGTATGGGTTTGGCATCGGCGAGCTCGGTTTCAACAGAGAACGATCGGCATCAATTACAGGGAATTGAGCCTTTGGACCTGGCAGTCCTGATTCAGGACGACCTGGTATCTCAGGTTAGTAACGAACTGGGTGTAACTCGCGAATTCATTAAATCCTTGCCGGCTGGATCGCGCGTGATGGTTGGATACATCACAGCTGGATCGTTGCAAGTGCGCCAGCCATTCACCTCTGATTTGGATAAGGCGGCCCACTCGCTGCGGATACCAGTTTCCAGTATCAGTAGTGCGCCATACAATCCGTACGTTGAAGTTTTGGAAGCCCTCAAAAAGTTCCAGAACAGTGGTGGCAATGCCAAGGCTGTCTTATTGGTATCTGATGGTCTGGATATCTCGAGAGGTTTCGACTCTACGGCCGCAGGGCAAACGCTGGATCTGCAGCGCGTCATCAATGAAGCGCAACGACGCAATGTTTCGGTATTCAGTTTCTATGCCCCGTCTGTTGGTTTGACTAGTCGTAACTACCTCGCCGCAAGCTACGGGCAAAGTTCGCTAAATCGTTTAGCCAACGAGACTGGTGGGAAGGCGTTTTTCCAGGGAACCACCGGATTTGTCACTTTCGACTCGTACTTCAACCGCCTAAGAGAAACTCTAAATCGTCAGTACGCTAAAGCATCATAAGGATCCGTTCCACAATTGGAGACACCGTCGAGACTAAGCCTCGGCGGTGTCTTGCTTTGTGCCTGCATGCAGTCCGGACCATTCAGATTGTCAGTAGTCAGTGGTCAGTTGTCAGTGGAATAGGACATATAAGTCGAATAAGTCCCATACGACTAACCGACTGGATACTGACAACTGACAATCTGAATGCTTGGCGTTAATCAAACCCTGATGGTAAAGTTGACGCCGTCGGACGACCCTGCCGGCAGCTTTGGCCCAATAACGGCGCTCACGAAAAACAGAAAAGAAGTGCGCGAATATTGTCTCATCGTTGAAGGCGCGTATCTTTCCGAATCCGAAGCCGAACACGCGCTGCGCGACCCATTCATTGAAGACTGGGTCGAACAAACCGGACGCTTTCGAATTCACAACATGGACGAGATCCTGATCGCCCCCGGTGTAACTTTGGGATCGCTCGGAGTTGTCATGCTTGATGACCGTGTCTTTGAAATAGCAAGCATCGACCCTGAGCACCCGCTGACTGAACACAAGGCGAAGGGAGTTGCGGAAGCATTACGTCGTCAAGATATGTTTGACGAAATCCGAGCCGAACCACGCAGCGACGAATAGCAGCATGGATGGGGAAGCAGAAGCAACGTTTCTCGGTGGACGCATTGTTGTACTAGTCGGTGACATTACTCAGCAACGTGTCTCGGCTATTGTGAACGCCGCTAACTCCACGCTGCTTGGCGGCGGCGGGGTTGATGGTGCAATTCACCGAATGGGCGGACCAGAGATCCTGAAAGAATGCCAACGCTTAAGGCAAACTCGTTATCCTGAAGGTCTCCCAACAGGGGAGGCGGCTGTGACGACTGCCGGTAACCTTCCTGCTGAATACGTGATTCATACTGTTGGCCCGATCTATGGCAGAAACAAAGAACAGGATGCGCAACTATTGGTGAACTGTTATCAAAACTCGCTAAGTTGCGCGGCCGCCTACAAACTTTCTTCCATCGCATTCCCTTCAATCTCCACTGGCGCTTTTGGTTATCCAAGGGAAGAAGCCGCTGCGGTTTCCTCCGAGGCGATAAAGAATTGGATCGTCGCAAACGACGTCGTTCAGGAGGTTCGTCTTGTATTCTTTCAGCCGCGGGACGCCCGGGTATTTCTGCAATACCAGATCTTCGAGTAGACTCTCCCATTTTGCGGCCGACTGAAATCTCCTCTACCAGGTCCATTGATGTTTTAGGAAAGTTTATGTTCTTGGCACTTTATTGTTCGGGACACAAACAATCGAATGATTGATACAGCTGAAATCGAAAAGACGACTGTCACAAATCCGGATTTACCGGCCCCATTAATGCCGCTAAGACAACTCGCCTGGAACTATTGGTGGAGTTGGTCCGCGGACGGAGCTAGTCTGTTTCGAGATTTGGATCCTGAGATTTGGGAAGAGTGCGAACACAACCCGCGCCAATTATTGGCGAGAACTTCGGCATACCGGTTAGCGCAAGCGGCGACTGACCCAGTTTATCTTGAACGGATCCGGCGAATTGATGACCTCTTCAAGACCTATATGGCGACTACTCCACGTTGGCCACAGGAAGGGGTGGCGAAGATCACTACAGAAAATCCAGTTGCATACTTCTGCGCGGAGTTTGGGGTACATAACTCCTTACCACTTTATTCGGGTGGTCTGGGAATCCTTGCCGGCGATCATTTGAAGTCTGCCAGTGATCTTCGTTTGCCTCTGGTCGCAATTGGGTTGTTGTACCGGTATGGATATTTTGTTCAGCGACTGCGCATGGACGGCTGGCAGGAAGAACATTACGGGGAAACATTTCCTTCGGAGCTGCCGATTCAGCTTGTTCGAAATGTTGACAACACGCCTTTGCAGATAGAGGTATCGATTCGCGAGCGCAATGTGTTAGCTCAAGTCTGGCGTGCTGACGTCGGTCATGTTCAATTGTACTTGCTTGATACCAATATTCCGGAAAACGTGGAAACCGATCGATGGGTTACGGGTCACCTGTATGGCGGCGATCGTGAGACGCGAATCGTTCAGGAGATGTTATTAGGCCTCGGCGGTATCAGACTACTGCGGCGGTTGAATATCACTCCTCAGGTATTTCATCTGAATGAAGGTCACTCAGCCTTTCTAACCCTGGAACTTGCCCGAGAAGTTATTCAGAAAAAGAAACAGACAATTGCTGAGGCGAGTGAGTCAGTGCGTGCTCGGTGCGTGTTTACAACTCACACCCCGATTGCAGCGGGCAATGACGAGTTTGATCCAACGTTAGTGCTTAATTGTTTTGGCTCTGACTATTTAAATGAGCTCGGTCTTACTCAAGACGAGTTTCTTGCATTCGGGCGAGTGGATCCCACTAACAAAGAAGAACGATTTGGCTTAACGCCCCTCGCCATCCGTATGTGTCGTTCAACCAACGGTGTCAGCAGGAAACATGGTGAAGTTTCGAGAGCGCTCTGGAAGCAACTCTGGCCAGAGAAGAGTGTCGATGAAATACCCATTACCTACATCACTAACGGAGTACATGCGCCAACGTGGGTGTCACCTTTGCTGCGTTATCTCTACGAGCGGTACATCGGCGGTGATTGGTCCACTCAATTGCGTGACCGAACGCGCTGGCAGGAACTTGTCGTGCGCATTTCGGATGAAGAGTTGTGGATTGCGCATTCACTGCTGAAAGAGCGACTGGTGGCTTTCTTACGCGACCGTTCGTTTCAATCTCGCCGAGCGGCGGGCGAGCGACCCGATTATATTGATGCAGCGAAGACGATGTTCAATCCAAAAGCATTGACTATCGGATTTGCACGTCGAGTTGCTGGATACAAACGTTGGAATCTTTTGTTAACTGATCCTGAGCGTCTGTTACAACTGATCAATAATGAACAATGGCCCGTGCAGTTTGTGTTTGCGGGAAAAGCCCACCCACAGGACGAGGGAGCGAAACGCGTTTTACAACAACTTGCTCAATGGAAATACGATCCTCGAGTTAGACAGAGCGCAGTGTTCCTCGAAGACTATGATCAGGAGATCGCGCGACAATTGGTGCAGTCAGTTGATGTTTGGCTAAACGTTCCGCGGCGACCTCTTGAAGCATCCGGAACAAGTGGCGAGAAGGTAGCAATGAACGGCGGACTGAACCTCTCGATTCTCGATGGGTGGTGGTTGGAAGGCTACGACGGTACCAACGGTTTTGCGATTGGCGACGGTGTCGAATCCGGCGACTTGCCGACAATTGATGCGAGCGATGCGGAGTCACTTTATAGCGTGCTCGAACACGAAGTGGTTCCCTTGTACTACGACGTCGATAACTCAGGCATTCCTCGCAGGTGGATTGCGATGATGAAGCGAGCAATTGCGAAACTAGGTCCCGAGTACAATAGCGATCGAATGGTGGAAGACTATGCCCGCAAGATTTACTCGTAGATTCTGCAGCATTGCTACTGAAGTGACCAGCGCCTATACCCGACTAAGTGCCATCTGAGTATTCTCCCTTTTTGGCCGGCTTATTGTGCAAAGCCTTTTGGAAACTCTCGTTGCGTCATTTCTGCGTCTCACCAGAAACACCTCTGCGCTTGCTCTGCGTTCTCTGCGTCTCTGCGGTAAAGATAACGCTTCCATTTTCAACCGCAGAGAGGCAGAGAACGCAGAGCAAGCGCAGAGAAGATCGATTTGACCTATCGCGGAGATCCTGATGCGACGCTCCCGCCGTATGTTAGACTAATCGTCCCCGGAAGTTTCGGATGGAACGTTCACCTTCCGAGGAGGGTAAACAGCCTCTTCCACACGATTAGTTTGACTTAGCCCCGAATGAAATACTGCACGCTCTGCAAAGCAAAATACGACGACAGCGTGAGCTTCTGCACGATTGATGGCGAGGTCCTCGAAGCCGATCCATCTTCTCTGGTGGATACTGTCCTTGATGGGCAATATCAGATGGAAGCATTGCTTGGTAAGGGTGGAATGGGCGCCGTCTATCGTGGCCGACACATCCTGCTTGGCGATCGTGTGGCTATCAAGGTTTTACCACCAGAAGTGCGCACAAACTCGGAATGGCTTCGTCGCTTCCGTCGAGAAGGACAAGCCGCGCGTCGGTTTCGCCATCCCAACGCAGTTACGGTTTACGATCTGCGCACGGCCGCGGACGGCACCATTTACATGGTGATGGAGTATGTTGAAGGTCACACGCTCGATGCAGAGATGAAGAACCGCGGCCGGCTTACTGCGGCTGAGGCTTTTGAGATTTTGACACCGATCATGAGTGTGCTCGACACAGCGCATTCAATGGGTGTCGTCCATCGTGATTTGAAACCTGAGAACATCATGGTTGGAAAGCCGGCGGGAAATGGCGGCCCAGTCATTAAGTTGCTTGACCTCGGCATCGCAAAAATGCGCGAGATCGCAGGCGCCGAAACCGCAGGCACAACCGCACTGACAATGGCCGGGCAAGTATTAGGTACCCCTTACTACATGTCGCCGGAACAGTGGGGCGAGATCCCGCGCGATGAGAATATGGAGATCGATGGCCGTGCTGACATTTACAGTCTCGGACTGGTCTTCTACGAAATGATCGCCGGCCGACGTTGCTACACCGCGAAGACGTTACACGAACTCCGGCGAGAACACGTCTCGACGGTACCAAAGCCGCTGCATGAAGTTGTTCCTTCCGTGCCGAGGGGTTTCAGCGAAGCGATTCAACGCGCGACAGCTAAGGATCGAGCTGATCGACAACCAACAGCGGCGGTGCTTGCCAGTGAACTTAAGGAAGGTCTGAATACGAGTGCGTTTCCAGCAACGTCTCGGCCGAACAATGAATTTGCGGAGACGATCGCCGAGCCACGATCGCAGCCAACAAACTCCGACGTGAATGCGCCAACTGTGATTGGAATGGACGCCTCTGCCACGTCTGTTCCAGGTGGCCCTTCAGCTACGACTCCGCCTGCATCCGTTGACGTAAAACCACAGCCGGCAATTTCTGCGCAACGGCAACCAGGCATGCCGTCGGACACCGTGATCGAATCGCGCGAGATGGCTTCAAGCGTTACCTTGCCAAAGCCGCCGGCCGTTGTTGCTCCTGCTCCCGCACGAACTGCAAAGAGGGGGGTGGGATTGATAATTGGCGCAGTCATATTGATCTTTCTCGTGGTGGGGGCCGCTATAGGTGGATTCTTTATCTATAAAAAGTTGAAGCAAGCTCCACCGGCGGTATCAGCGGGCACAACAGCACCCACAAATTCTTTGCCGACAGAGGTGAGTCGTTATTGGTTGATGCTGGAGCCATCAACACCTGGAGGAAAATTAACGAGGGTTGCGGGACTTGTGCCTCTTGCGTCGGGCCAGTCGTTTCAGATGCGCTTTGTTTTTGCTGAAGATGGATACGTCTATATTTTCGGACCTGGCGAAGGCAATCGGACCACCGCTTTCTTAACCACGAAGCCGTCGCCGGCAACCGGTCTCTCCTCGAACGAAACGAAGGCGGGGCACGAGTTTAGCTTTCCACAGGGAGACCAACTGTTAGGTCTCGATAAGAAGCCCGGAACTGATCGCTTCACAGTAATTTTTTCCAGGACGAAAATCGAGTCGCCTTCGTTCTTAAGCGCGCAGGTCACGGCAGATCCGCTCACCGCAAATGAACTTGCAGAGTTTAATTCGTTCGTCAGTAAATACATGCAGAAGCCGCCGGTAATGGAGCGCGATGATTCAAACAATGAGACGCCGTCAGTCCGAGTAAAGGTTGAAGGCGATAAGCAATCAGATCCGATTGTCTTTGAGATCCGAATTCAACATAACTAGACGGGCAGCGCCCGGTAAGAACACTCGAGGACACCTGTCGGCGCAGTCCGAGTTGCTTTCAAAGGAGAGTCAGATATGAAAGTCATAGTCCCCTTATTTGGTTTACTTTCTGTGGCAATAGCAATAAGCGCGTTGCCGATCGTCGATCAGGATCAGGAAGACGTGCGCGGTGCATTTTTGACATCGCGTCCGAAAGATAAGCCGGCCACCTCAAGCGCGACGTCTCATCCAAGCCACCGAAGGCCTCGATCTTCCCCGGATAAAAACCCGTCGGCTGCTGGAAACAAGAACAGCAAATCAGGCGACAAGAATTCAAATACGATGGCGTCTGACAACTCTAATAAGCCCGCACCGGTAAACGCGCAGCGACTTGGGTTAGGGGTAACTTTATTCATGCGCGACTCCAACGGGTCGGCGGTCCGTACTGATCCGTCCAGGGTTTTCCAGAAAGGCGATCGAGTTCGCGTGCTACTTGAGACAAACAGTGACGGGTACCTTTACATCTTCAACACAACAAACGATGGCCCCCCGGTGATGATTTATCCTGACGCCGATCTCGACGAAGCGGGAAATTATGTTCAAGCACACGTTCCGTTCGAGATACCTTCCAGTCTTGCGACTGAGGAACGTCTCCGGTGGTTCGCGTTTGATGAGACAGCTGGAAACGAGCGACTGTTTTTTGTCTTTACTAAAGAACCGTTGAATGGCTTACCGATTGAAGATGAGTTGATTGCCCTCTGTCGTGACTCCAAGTCGTCCTGTCCGGTGAAACCTTCGACAGAAGTTTGGGCGCAGGTGGAAAAAGATCTCAAGACGCCACTGCGTACAGATACTTCAGCCCCGAACGGTCAAGCACAAACGACGACAGAGCAGCAGGCAAGCGCTCGCGGACTGGGTTTGGCTAAAGACGATCCGCAGCCCTCGGTGATCATGATGGCTTCATCGAAGGGTTCGAGGCTTGTCACCACGCTGGATTTGGTTCACAAATAGTCTCCCGGTCATAAACAAAAGTTTTAAAAGAAAGAAGTGAGTGTCACCATGGCCAGAATTATCGCTTTAATACTGTGCTTCGGATTAGTGCTTCTGCCCGCATCCCAAAGGGTTAGTGCCACCTTGATCGAACCGCAGCAGGCGGATCAAGCTCATCAGGCTCTGTCGCAAGGGCGTAAATTGCTGAAGCGAGGTCACGCCGATCAGGCATTAGTTCAGTTGCAAACGGCGCTACGTTTGTTCACCTCCGCAAACAATGCGAGTGGTATGGCTGCTTCTAACAATGAGCTTGGCGATGTTTACTTGCGCCAGGGACAGTACTCCGTGGCGCTAGACCACTACCAAAAAGCATTCGATGGTTTTGTGAATGTGAAACCGCCCGATACTCAAGCCGCCTCGACGGGTGTGGGTCAAATTGCAGGATCTCAAGCTGCCGCGGGCGTAAACGCAGCCGCGAGTATTGCCGACGATAAATTCAACGCGAACCTGATGCTCGCAAAAATCGGAGACGTGAATTTCCGTCTGGGCAAAATCCAGGACGCGATGACTGCCTACAGTCGGATGCAGGTCAAACAACCAGAGAGCACCGCTGCAAAGGTCAGTCGTCGATTTGGGATCGGTTCAATAATTGGCGGAGTTCAAACTCAGAACGTCTCGATCTCTGCGCCTACAAGCGCCTTGGCGATAGCCCTGGAGGCGAAGAAAGAGTTGGACGAGTATCGCAACTCAATAGTCTTCTCCAGCTACGAATTAGGCATGGGACGTCTGGCGTATGTCAGCAACGATCCTGAAACAGCAAGGAAGCACTTTGAAAAGGCGCTCGAGGCTGCGGGAAGCAGTCTTGCCGGAGTGGCGAAGCTTGGACAAGTGCGACGATTTCGGGCGGCGGCCAGAACGAGTCTTGGTGATGTGCTCTTAAAGCAGGGAAAGTACAAAGACGCGAGCAAGTTTTATAACGACGCCAAGAAAGGTGCGCAGGACGACAAGAGACTGGATTTGATGTGGCCTGCACAAAGAGGACTTGGACGTAGTCTTTGGTTGCAGGCTGCCCAAGAGAAAGACGCGAAGAAAATCAACTCATTGAGAGAGTCGGCGCTCGGTAGTTACAAAGAGTCGCTGGCTACAATTGAAACGTTACGCGAAGGTAGTCTCCGCGCTGACGAAGCGCGGACCACATTTTTATCAACAATCAAGGACGTCTACGACGAAGCCGCAACTGCGAACGCGGAGATGGCGCTATCATTAAATGCAACTCCTGGAACTCCGTTAAGTGGGAAGGCACTGGATTACGCTGCTGAGGCGTTTCGAATCAACGAACAATCGCGTGCGCGATCGCTTTTGGATTTATTGTCAGAAACCGGCGCTGCAATTACTGAGGGCGTTCCAGCAGATTTGCTCAAGCGAAAGCAAGAGAACCTTGATCGGCAGCAGGAGATTGCCGACAGCCTGACTGGAGTTTCAATCTCCACCGAAGAGTTAAAAAAGAAACCATCTGAACTCGACTCCGAATTAGAGAAACTTCAGACCGAATACGAAGAGATAGAGAATCAGATTCGCACCGCAAGCCCACGGTACGCATCGTTGACTTCAAATCAGCCCTTGACACTGGCCGATGTGCAGCAGAAAGTGCTGGACGATCAGACGGTTCTTCTGGAGTATGCGCTTCAGACTGACGGCTCGTACCTGTGGGTGGTCAGCAGGAGCGGGGCCAATCTGATAAAACTCCCAGGTCGCCTGTCGATTGATACGCTCGCGACTGATCTTCGAGCACAACTCATTCCGTCCAAGTTGCAACGACGAATCGTCGGTATCGACGTACTTGAACCAGATCGCGGCATTGGAATCGCGACCACGGCTCCGGCGGATGCGGCGGCTTTTATCGCGGCGTCGAATGCACTTTACAAAGTCATACTCGAACCAGCCGCTTCGTCAATTACCGACAAGCGCCTTTTGATCGTGGCTGATGGTGCGCTGAATTACATTCCTTTTGAAGTCCTCTTGAAGTCGTCCGATCCGGGTGACTTTTCGTCGCTCGGTTATCTCGTCAAGACAAACGAAATTGTTTACGCACCTTCAGCGTCGGTTGTTGGTGCGATTAAGCAGCAACGCACAACGACTACTGGCAAGTCTATGCTGATCGTCGCCGATCCCGTATTTAATTCGAACGACGCCCGCGCTCGAAAGGCTGCACCAAGTACCGCCGACGCTGAAGTTCGCGGAATTGGTATCCAGAGTGCACTTGCCGACGTTGCCGGAGACACAGGCTCTCCGCCGCAAAAGATGGAGGGCTTGCCATTAGCTCGATTGGCCGGCACACGTATCGAGGCAGATCAGATCTCAAAGCTCGCAAAGACGTCGGGAGCGCAGGCTGATTTGTGGCTTGATCTCGACGCTAACGAAGACAACGTAGTCGCGCGAGATCTCAGCAAATACCGGTTCATCCATGTTGCGACACATGGACTGCTGAACGCCGAGCGACCTCAGTTCACGGGCGTAGTCCTGTCGTTAGTGGGAAACAAAACCAATGATGGTTTCCTTCGCACGGATGAAGTTTTCAACCTTCATCTCGGCGGACCTCTGGTAGTGCTCTCGGCGTGCGAAACAGGTCTTGGAAAAGAGAAGCGTGGTGAAGGCGTCATGGGTTTAACTCGCGCGTTCATGTATGCCGGCGCACCTACGGTCGGTGTCAGTCTTTGGTCAGTTGCAGACAGATCCACAGCGGAACTTATGACGGATTTCTATCGTCGCTTGCTGACAGCAAACGGTGCTTCAGCCAGCAGTGCTCTGCGCGGAGCTCAGCTAGCAATGATCTCCGGTAAGAAGTACAGTGCGCCGTTTTTCTGGGCGCCATTTGTTCTTATCGGCGACTGGAATTAATCACGATGTACGACAGGCTGTCAGCGTGTCGCCGGACCAAACCACGATGTACGACAGGCTGTCAGCCTGTCGCCGGACCAAACCACGATGTACGACAGGCTGTTAGCCTGTCGTAAAACCAAACCACGATGTACGACAGGCTGTCAGCCTGTCGCCGGACCAAACCACGATGTACGACAGGCTGTCAGCCTGTCGCCGGACCAAACCACGATGTACGACGGGCTGTTAGCCTGTCGTAAAACCAAACCACGACAGGTAAACAGTCTGAGGCCATTAACCCGAACCACGACAGGCTAACAGCCTGTCGTACTGAGGCTACCGACTTAGGTAGCCTTTCGTTTTTTGTGTCTCAGAACTAGACCCGTTAATCCCGAAATCAACAGCAGTGCTGTCGAGGGTTCCGGAATCGTTGTGTCGGCTGCGGCGGTGCCTTCAACAACAAAGTTGTCTATGCGGTTGTTACCTGTCGAACTCGTTGCGCCGTTGAAAACTATCCTGAACGCCGCGTTCGGATTGTTGTTGAGTCCGACTATGCTGGATAGAGTGAAAACAATTGGCACCGCCCCAAAGGCGGTTGCTGGAACAAACGGCGAGCCGAAGTCGGTAAAAGTGATTCCGTCCAGACTGTACTGGAATTGGTTCAGGTTGAAGCCGGTGCTGGTTCCCTGAGTGGCAAAGCTAACGAGGATGTTGGTAAATCCGAGCGTACTCACATTAAACGTTATGTTGCGACCGTTGTTTGTGTTGCTGGTTCCACCCTGTAGCGATAACGCTTGACCGGCAATGTCGCCGAGTCGAGCATTGTTTGCTGTTCCTGCTGCAAACAGAATATTTGCAGCCACGAAGTTGCTCACCAGCGATCCGGAACCGTGATCCACAACAAGATCTGAATCATTAAAGTTCCATACGGCTATCTCGTCGGCGGAAGCTGAATCCACACCCACAAAGAGTAGCAGTATCGCCATGAACACAGTTGAGAGTAATTGCCGGGATGCACGGCAGTGAGGTTTGAACATAGACTTTCTCCTTTGCTGAGGTTCGAAACATAGTTATTTCGTCGTCGAGAAAGCAGAATCTTGTGGAGAGATTCGTGAGGCTATTCAGTAAGTTCGCCCGGCTTTGAGGACAGCCAAGCTTTCTCAATTACGTTGGCCCGCACGATAAGCCGATTTAACTCTCGCGTCAATAGCTAAATTGTTTTCGCTTTCGATGGCACGGTCTTTGGCCGAGATTGCGTCAGTAAGCTAATATCGGTCCGGAGAAAGTCTTAGTTATGCCTACCAAGTTCATACGAATTCAGGATCAGCAGAGCCTGGACAGATTACTTGCTGAATCTAAATTGCGCCCGATCTTGCTTTTTAAGCACAGTAATTCGTGTGGAATAAGTTCCCGCGCCTATCGCGAGATGGAGAAGCTTGACGACGTGAATTTATTGGAAGTGCAGACCGCACGCGAACTGTCTAGAGAAGTTGCAACTATCACAGGTGTACGCCACGAAACGCCGCAGGTCATTGTACTTAAGGACGGTAAAGCAGTCTGGAATGCGTCGCACTATGACGTTGATGCCAGATCAGTTTCTGAAGCCCTACAGGCGATTAGTTGATTACCGATATGTCAGAACCGCGTGGAGCGGCGATCGAGCCGCGCCAGATCCGGCAAGCCGACGATTTTACGGTCCAGATCATTTGGGCCGATGATAAGGAATGCGACTACAGGGCCGCCGATCTTCGCCGGGCCTGTCCGTGTGCTCAATGTGTAAATGAATGGACCGGCGAACGAGTGCTGAAGCCTGAAAGCGTGGCCGACTTAATCCAGATTCGGGACCTCAGCCTGGTAGGACGTTACGCAATTAATTTCCGTTGGAGTGATGGACACGAAACGGGAATCTATAGTTTTCGATATCTACGAGAACTCTGTGACCAAAAATAAGAGTGACACTGGCTATGAACGAACGAGATTTCTTTAACGAGAAAGAAGAAGTTAAGAAGGCTAGCTTCAGCTGCCCGCACTGTCGTGAACGCGCTGAGTATGATGTACGCTGGCTCAAGCGAACCAAGAAAGCCCAGCCACCGAGGGGCGCAAACGAGATGGATCGGGCTCGCTTTCAGAAGTCCCGCGATTACCTGGTCAGAATAGACGATATGCTGGCATGTCGAAACGTGCGCTGCAGGAAACGATTCGAGATTCCGAGCTCCCAGTCCGTCGTTTTTCTCTAACCGGCGTCGATCCAGTCTTATCAAATCCCAAAGCACGACTCTTGCAGAGATCGTCCCTGGAAGCTCATGGAGGACGGACCGCCAAGATGTGCCAGCATCCATCATCGGGGGTGCTGGGTCTGCCAAAAGGCCGAACGACTAACGACTGAACGGGCCCAAACACGCAGGAATTCTGCAATTCGTCGCCACCGTAAATCTGAGGAGTGGTTCGAGTGCTGGCTAATCTTCGAAATCCTGTGGGTTGTTTTGGAAATTATTTTCTCAGCGTTCTGAGCGAAGAAAAACCTGACAAACGTCACAAAGATCCTCCAAGCCGCAGTAAAAAATCTGGTTCAAAGAGCTCAGTGCTTATGATTGAGACCCAACAATTTCCTGGTGCGTCCAAGATAAACAACTCCTTTCTTACGCCACTTGAACGACGCCTCGCTCTGCGTGTGTTACCAAGAATCCCCCGCTGGCTTCAAACTTATCATCTGACAATGCTCACCATCGTTTGGTCGGGATTCATATTGTTCTTTTCATATCTTGCCGCTAGGGATTTGCGCTGGCTCTGGATAGTCTCCGTGATGATCTTTATGCAGTACGTGACGGATCACTACGACGGGAAGCTAGGGAAGTACAGGAATACGGGATTGGTGCGGTGGGGCTATTACATGGATCACTTCCTGGACTATTTGTTTCTCTGCTCGGTCATAATCGGCTACGCGTTCATACTTCCAGACAAATCGCGTTACCAAATCCTGATTCTCCTGGCAATTTGTTCAGGTTTCGAAATCACTACGTTCTTGTGTTTTGCGGCTACGGATAAATTCAGAATTAGCTACTTCAAATTAGGTCCAACCGAATTCAGGTTGGCGCTCATCATAATCAATGCGCTATTGGTCGAGTATGGAACGCGTAAGATGGTAAATGGTCTTAAATACGTCAATATCGGCGGAGCAATTGTTCTGGCACTTATGGTTTTCAGAACCCATAAAATAATTTGGGCTATGGATATGAAGGAAAAGAATGCCGTCCTGGACACTAAACCCTAATACTGTCTCGCTAAATGCCACTCTGTTCTGTGGGGTGTGTACGATTTGAAGGCGAGTACCAAAACGCCTCACAAAAAATTCCTATACATTCGCGAATAGTGACCCTTTTGGGCGGTGAACTACGCGTTAACTGATGTGGCCTCCTCTTTGCAGGGTTTCCAGCGACCAGCGTTCTAGTTTTTGAGAATTTGGGAACAGAATGGCGGCAATTTCGTTGATAGGAAGTAAGGATTCAACGCAAGACCCGAAATACAAGCAATGTCAGAGAAGAAAACAATTCGAATAGTCAAAAAAGGCGAGAAGAATCGTCCAAGTCCGAAACCAAAAGTGACTTCTGCTCGTGAAGCGGCGCGCGATATGGTCGGAACGGTAACCAATTGGGTTAGTGAGTTTCAGCAAAAGCGTCGCAACGAAACCAGCCACGCACTTAGACTCCTCTCGAAGACACCGCGCGGTAGCGAAGCCTAGCCTCGAAGTACGGCAACAATTTAAGGATTAACGTCCGGGGTGTCAGAACTCATATCAGTGAGTTCTGAAGCATCAGGACGTACGTTTATTGACACTCCTGACGCTCGGCGATAGCATCGGGCGGCCTCGAAATCGTTCAAGCAGGTGCGCAAGATGGTCAGGAAAAGTTCTTCATCAAAGAGTGGTAAGACCAAAGCAGCGAAACCCATCTTTGATAGCATTCGCAAGCCGGTTGCCCCTCCTGGGCATCCGCTTTCACGTTCCAAGCCAGATGAAGTAGCAAGACCTGCCCAACGGAAAGCAAAACACAAACGCCGTCCCGAACCGGCTGACGAAGATGTCTAGAGTTGCACGCACGAATAACTATGGCCAATCCATCGTCTGACGTCGCTCGTGCCTTTATAGATCGCGCAAGCGAATTCCTTTCCACCGACTATCTACCGAAAATCGAGCGTTGTCTTGAGCAACTGACGGACGAACAGATCTGGTACCGCCCGAACGAAGCATCAAACAGTATCGGCAACCTGGTGTTGCACCTTTGCGGAAATGCGCGGCAGTGGATCGTGGCAGGCCTCGGCAACAATCCTGATCGCAGAGATCGTGATAGCGAGTTTAGCCAGCGAAACACAATCCCGAGGGCGGATTTACTTGAGCGGCTGCGTACCACCGTAAAGGAAGTGGAACAAGTACTGGCCGACTTCGATTCCAGCGTGATTCTGGAACAGCGTACGATTCAAGGGAAGAGCGTTGAGGTACTCGAGGCAATTTTTCATGTCACTGAGCATTTCTCGATGCACACAGGGCAGATCATTCTCTTGACGAAGATGCTGGCTCAGCGGGATATGAAGTTCTACGATTTCTCCACTGGCGCTCCGGTGATTCGATGGAACCGATAGTGCCGGTTTTCAAACACCCGGACTTTTGTTTAGTATAGGTGCGCATTAGTTCCATCGTTAAATTTAATCCGAACCTCCAGGAGGCCTTCCTCTATGACCTACGTCGTTGCCGAACCATGTGTGAATTGTCGATACACTGACTGTGCACTTGTTTGTCCTGTTGAGGCATTTCATCTTGACGACGACATGTTGGTTATAAATCCTGAGACTTGTATTGATTGCGATGCTTGTGTTCCCGAATGTCCCGTTGAAGCGATTTTCCCCGAAGCTGGTGTTCCCGCGGAATGGACTAGCTTTACGCAGGTAAACGCTCAACGTGCACTCAGTGGATTGCCAACTATTACTGCCCGGCTCGACTCTCTTTGTGAATAGCGGAACGGTATGAAGAAACGCACCCTCCGCTGGCTGGGCGGATTTGCAATTGGAGTTGGCGCATTGGGGGCGGTGGGAGCATTTGTGAGGAAGAGACGCGTGGGTGGGACCCAACCGAAAGGGCAGAAGAAAGTGGGAGACGTTTGGGCGCGTCCGGGAATGATCGTTACTTTTCGCGCCGAGCTAATGCCGGGACGCGATCGTGAAGACAGGAGCTTTAGAGTTAAGGAACTTCTATCGAGCGGCCGTGTTTCGTTACAGGGCGTTGATGGTGAGCACACTGAAACGGAATTCGAAGCGCTGAGTTGAGAATTGAGCTTTGTATTTTGTGGCTTTTTATAGGACCTATTGGACTGATTCAGCCCTGAGCACCTACCAGTTATAGATTTCACCCGGATTCATCACCGAGAGTTTAGGAATATTCAGTTCGTGTAACTGGCGAATGATCGTGTCGCGGTGTGTCGGCTTAAGGTGGACCGCGAGGATATCCATCCCATTGTGGGTAAGTTTCTGAAGTTCTTTGCCCAGTGAAGATGGTGTGAAGTGTCTCGATACCTCTGCGAGCTTTGCCATCTCGTTCGGGAATGAAGCCTCGATGAAGAGTGCATCCAACTGCCGCGTTCCATTTACAGCCTTCCAGAATTCTTCGGTCTCGGCTGTGTCAGAACTAAAAGCGACGTGGCTCTTTCCGTCAGTAATCAACAGGCCGACCGTCGGCACGATGTGATTGACGGCTACGGCAGTCACCTTGAGATGGGCCACGTCAAACTCACCGCTTGTCGGAATCGGAATGTACTCCATCACTGGGCCATAGTCGTTCTTGAGATCCGAGAAGCGCGGATACACGTTCCAGTTGAAGACATCGCGTTCGAGCAGCTCGATAACTTCTGATGTCGCATAAACGCGCATCGGCTGTTTGAGCGTTGGATAGAGGTCATCAATGAAGATTGGCAAACTAGCGATGTGATCCATGTGAGGGTGGGTGACGATTATGTCGCGAACTTTGGTTCGTTGTTCAGAATTCAGCGCGATGGCGATGCTGCCGGCATCAACTGCCACACAGTCATCAATCAAAAAACAAGTCAGGCGTTGCTCAAGGGTTGCGCGACCCTGCGCGTCGAAGGTGCTGGGTAAGAGTTGAACTTTCACTAGGGGTCAGCTCTTGTGAAAAGGCCTGGCCAAGCCGCAGTCAAGTATAAGCCAGAACGCGACAGCCCTGCGAGTCTTATTCGATTAGACTCACATTAATGACCGCGAACCTCACGTAGCAAACTTGAGACAGCCTGAATGTATTCATTCTCGATTTCATTGAGGTTAGTGGCTCCGGAGTAAATTCCTCTTGAGACTCGGCAACGATAAAAAGCGAGTTCGCTCGCCGTTTGGTTGAACTTCATCCGTGTGCGCCAGCCTCTCATTCCGCTTTGGGTCAGCGCATTAAAGGATGATCCCATTCGTCCAAGAATCGAGCCCAGTTGATCGTATTCCTCTCGAGTCAACAGCCCGCGTTCGAGATCACAGAGAAGATATTCTCGGACCAGTTGGCCCTCGCGATAAAGCGCGATCCCAATTACTACCAGCAGAATCACGAACGACGGAACCATGATCACAATATATGTCAGCAAAAAGACACCGCCCCCAAAGATGGCGCCCGACCCATTCCAAATACTGTGCATGAAGATAGCCATCAGCAGGCCGAGCACCGGCGTAATAAGCTTTATCGCCACGTTCCGTGTTTGTCTGGCAAGGCCAAGACCAATCCCGGTCATGCTTGTGAACAGGGGATGGGAAAAGGGAGCGAGAAATCCTCTAAGGAAAAGAGTCACAGTAAGACTTGCGCCACCTCCAAGTGCTGCCTTAGCGTAATAGAGCACGTTCTCGGTCATAGCGAAGCCCAGTGCCACTAAAGCTGCGTACACGATGCCATCAATGACTCCGTCGAATTCGTCCTTTTTAAAGAAGAAGAAAATGAAAAGAATAGTCGCTTTGGAACACTCTTCTACGATCGGTGCTGAAATTACGAGTGCGAACGTGTTTCCGGCAGCTGGCCCAGCCAACGCTGAGACGATTGCGCCGCCGGTGCTGTTGATTAGATAAGCGACGAACGTTGCAACCAGCGCACCCCAGAAGAATGCAGTCGCCAGCATCCACAATGGTTCCGACTCGTAGCGATCGATCCACAAAACGAGGATTACATAAAGTGGAACTGGAATGGTTGCTGTAACGAGTCCGATGAGGAACGCGACTGGGCCCGTTTCGTAACCGATTAAAAGTAGCAAGAGTAGGCCAAGTAATAAGGCAATGAGCGCGCATACGATGCCGAGTGCAATCTTAACCGCACTCGTTGACCGCTGGCGTTGCATCGTGATGGTCATGCCTGGTTGTGCAAATTGGTTGTTGGGATATAACTGGTTTGGTGTATTCATGAGTTGTTATCTGGCGCAAGTTTGCGCGCGACCACCGTCAATCGAATACGTTGCCCCCGTTATCCAACTAGCTTGATCTGAGGCAAGAAATACAACCAGGTCGGCAATTTCTTCAGGTCGCCCCACCCTTCCAAGGGGGTGTGTTTGTTTTGAATGCTCCAGAAATGCGGCGTACGCCTCGTCGTTCATCCCACCACGCTTGTGTATGTCTGTTACCACGACACCAGGGTTGACTGCATTCACTCGCACACCCTTACTCGCAAGTTCCAGTGCCGAACAACGTGTTAACTGGTCCAGAGCGGCCTTTGAAACACAGTACGCCAGAACACCGGGAAACGCTCGTAGTCCCGTGACGCTCGACACATTAACAATGTTTCCCTTTCTTTCAATCAATGTGGGGAGAGCCTTCTGCATTAGATGAAAGATCGCGCGCACGTTGATGTTCATCATCTCTTCCCACGACTGCATTGACGTGCTCTCAATTGTACCGTTGCTGATATGTCCGGCTGCGTTGACGAGTATGTCGATTCCTCCATATGTCGCCAGCGTCTCAGTAAGAACCTTATCAACTGCGTCGTCATTCGCGAGATCTGCTTTGAGCCTTAGTCCTTCGCCGCCGCAGGCCCTGATTTCTTTCGTCACCTCCTCTAAAGCTTCATCCTTTCGTCCTACGCAAGCGACCTTTGCGCCGTTTCTTGCAAATGCCAGTGCGCAGGCTCGACCTATCCCTGACGTTGCGCCAGTGACAAAAGCGACCTTGTTCGCAAAGAGGGTCTCATTCATTTCGTTTCCTCGTGGAGTGAAGGTGGCACAGCCTGGTTTGTCCTATATTGACAGCATAATCGTAAAAAGTTGAGTATTATTTGCGTCGAAGAGTTTCGAAGGCCATCCCCTGACGTTGCGCGCGCTAAATCCGATGTTCGTCGAAGGCTTTTTCAGGTTGGCATAATCAACCCGGAGGGCGATTGTTGGCAAATAATTCTGCAGATGATCTGTTCTCCAGAACCTCGCGATCTCGTTCGCGATTTGCTGGAGATGTCCACAGTCAATCGCGAAGCCGAGTTCCCTCAAGTGCTGGTTACATGTTGGCGGCCATAATTGTTGCCGCTGGACTTGGTGTAATTCTGTGGTGGATGCTCGCCAATGGAGGTGACGAAGCGCCTTGGCTATCCGCCGGGTTGGCCTTCAGTTTAGTCTTGCTTGTAGCACTCTCAGCTCGTGAAGTTGTAATGCGCCGGGCTTGGACTCGATACCTACTGGAACATGGGATTCAGGATACCTCGAAGTCACATCGCCAACACAGTAGTCGCGGTCAGAAGAAAAGCTTTTCGGTTTCGTTAAACTCCGCCGCGTTGCGCGCGATCCAGAAACAGTCCGCAGCAGCGGACGCTAACCCGACACCAGAGGCTCACTTCGACGTAGCGCAGCTCTGCCATGAATACCTTTCTCGTACTGAAGAAGCTATCCGATCGGGGAATATGGGAAGTGAGAAGGGGATTGCAATTCAAGCTGGCCAGGAGCGAGTGCGTTCGCTTCACAAGCACCACTTGTTAAGCTGGGCGCGTGGTCATTCAATGGCTTTGACGCGTGAGGCGCAACAACGAGCGCGCACATTCGATAAGATTGAAACTGCAAACAAAGCCCTTGACTGTTTGGAATCTACCCTCCGTCTTTACCCGGATGAACAGGAACTGCGAGAATCGAAAACCGTCATTTACGAGTTTATTGCTTCGGTAAAAGTTGCACATTGGGTGGAACTCGCAGAGCGCTCTGCTTTCAAAAGGCATTATCGGCGAGCAATTGATCGTTATCGCGACGCGCTATTCTATTTGAATCAGGACGTCGTGAAAGAGGAGGTCAGGAGGGCGGGATCTGAAAGAATTGAAAAGGAGATTGCTCGATTGAAAGCTGAATTGCATGATCGACAGTCTCGACAGACGAATCAACGCTCCTCGGCTGATGACATTTAGTAAGTGTCCCAAGTGTGGAAGTTCAAAGCTGCGGCGTGGTTACAAACGCACACCGCTGTTTATGCGTCTGGTTGGCATCTATTACCTTTTGTGCGATCATTGCAATCTGCTTTTTACGGGTTTCGTATTGCCCGGGACTTTGAAGAGTCACCGCAAACACCGACGGCGACATACAGACTCTGGTCCGCAAACAAAGAATCACGCGTCGCGCTCAGCTTGAGTAGAACGATTACGTGGTGCTTTTTGTTGAATAACGACGAGGTCTTGAGATGAGAGTTAACTTTTTACTGGTTCTTACGTTGGCTTTGGCGAGTTTCAGTGCAGTTTTGGCTCAGGAGCCAGAACCGCAACAGACTTCGTCATCTGGAACTGTGCAAGCGTCTCCACTCGACACTCAGGGAATCAAGTCCTACTTGCTGGGACCCGGAGATGTGGTTGAAATCCGTGTGTTTGGGCAGCCGGATTTGTCTTCCACTGCACAGGTGGACTCCGATGGCAATCTCAGCTCACTTCCGTTCCTGGAAGAACCAATTTCGGCAAAATGTCGGACCGAAAAGGCCGTTCAGAAGGATATCGCGGCGGCCTACTCAAAACTCATCAATAACCCACAAGTCAGTGTGCGGATCACTGAGCGAAACAGCCGGCAGCCAGCGACTGTATTCGGCGCCGTTCGCCAATCGGTGCGACTTGAAATGAAACGAAAAGTCCGACTTAACGAAGTCATCGCAGCATCAGGCGGCTTCACAGAACGAGCATCGGGAACGATTCAAGTACTTCACACCGAACCATTAATGTGTCCGGAACCTGGTGAAGAAGTAGAAGCATTACCCATTGATGGTACCAGGATTCCACTTCAGATCGTGAAGATATCTGAGCTGCGTGCCGGCAAGGTCGAAGCAAATCCTGTCATTAGACCGGGAGACTACATTCTGGTTACCGAAGCTGAGCCTGTTTACATAACCGGTGCTGTTCTTTCGCCTCAAGGTGTGTTTCTTCGAGAACAGTTGACCCTCAGCCGGGCCATCGCAATGGTGGGTGGTACGCGTAAGGAAGCCAAGCTCACAGACATTAAAATCTATCGACAGAAACCCGGCTCGACCGAACAGGATCTTATTCATGTCGACCTGGCGGCAATCAAGAAGAGTCAAAAGCCTGACTTTATACTAATGCCTTATGACGTCGTTGAGATTCCTGAGGCGGGTGCTTTTTCTTCACAGCGAATCGGATCGACCCTTGTTGGGGCGATTGCTGGCGGACTAACGGGAGCAGTTACGTCAACCGGAACCTACTTACCGACACGAGTTATTTATTGATTTAAAGAATCTTAATTCAGAAAAGAAATTGACCTGATGAACAGAAGAACTTTAGCCGACGACCGACGCCGGCGAAAAATGCTGACCGCCCTCTGGGTCTTTCTAATTTCAATCGCAGTAATAATACTCATCTACAGAGAAATGACCGCTGTGCTTTACATCCTTGCGACCCTTGGTGTGACAGCCCTGTTGCTCGTCGTCGCTTTTTCCGATCTATCTCACGCTGGTGAGATCAGCGATCAATCGCGTTCGAAAGAAACCTGATTACCATCGCGTGGTCCACTAATCATTCTTCAATCGACATCCCTTATAAGGGCGATAAGTTTCAATCAAGCAAGAGTTGTTTTTTCCTGCGCACAAAATATGTGAGTAGGTTGAAACTTTAACCCGAGTAATGCATAATCCCGCTGCGTTCACCTCCCCGGTGGACGAAGTGGTCGCGTGGGGTGAGGACACGTGGCCTTAGGGTGGGGGCTGTGGGAGGCCCCCGCCCGCTTTTGTTTTCGCGGTCCACGTCTGACGCACATCAGTCAATCACAACTCTTGTTGACGTAGCTTCTGAAGGAGGTAAAATCCTCAATTCAGTGATTACAGATTGCAACATAGAGCCAGTCGGCGACTCGCTGGTTCCTAATCGATAAAAGATGGACCCTTTTCAGCGGGCACGACGCAGGTTCAAACTGTGGCTATTCAAAGGCGGAAGAGAAACCGCCTCCTCTCAGGCACATCATAAGCAGCATCCGTGGTGGCAGGTCATGTGTCTCACCGGTGTCGACTATTTTTCGACACTCGGATACCAGCCCGGCATTGCTTTCCTGGCCGCCGGCGTTTTGTCTCCTATCGCAACGCTCGTACTCGTTTTGCTGACGATCTTCGGCGCCTTACCGATCTATAGTCATGTTGCAGCGGAGAGCCCGCATGGCGAAGGCTCGATCTCGATGCTCGAGCGATTGCTATCGCGTTGGAAAGGTAAACTCTTTGTACTGGTACTGCTGGGATTCGTTGGGACTGATTTCATCATAACAATCACCCTTTCAGCCGCTGACGCCACTGCGCACATCATCGAAAACCCGTTCACTCCCGCCGGAATTAAGCATGAGATTGGCGTGACTCTAATCCTCGTTGCAATGCTCGGGGCAATTTTCCTCAAGGGATTTAAGGAAGCGATTGGCGTCGCGGTGCTGCTTGTATTTGTCTATCTATTCTTGAATGTCATTGTGCTCGGCTTCGGTTTGTACCAGCTGGCTACTCATCCTTTTCATTTCTCTGAGTGGAAACATGCACTGTTGGTCCATCCCAACGTTCATGGTAATCCATGGCTGATGTTATTTGTCTCCTTCATCCTGTTCCCCAAACTTGCGCTTGGTCTGTCAGGGTTCGAGACCGGGGTCGCGGTTATGCCTCTTGTTAAGAGCGACATGGACCTACCGACAGAGGATTTTGAGAGCATTCATTCCACACGCAGTGCTGCGCCGGACGAAACCGCGGAAAAGTTTTTGCGAGGCCGAATGCAAAACACGCGGAAGATGTTACGAACGGCGGCACTCATAATGAGTATCTTTCTCATTGCCAGCAGTTTGGTTACCACCATGCTGATTCGAGCCGAAGAGTTTCAGGAAGGCGGTCAAGCAAATGGACGCGCAATTAGTTATCTGGCGCATTCATTCTTCGGGAACATCTTTGGCAGTGTTTATGATTTAAGCACGATTCTTATTCTCTGGTTTGCCGGCGCCTCAGCGATGGCTGGGCTGCTCAACATCGTTCCTCGTTATCTTCCGCGTTACGGAATGGCACCCGAGTGGGCACGCGCGACCCGACCCCTGGTGTTTGTTTACATGGCGATCGCGTTTACCGTGACTCTGATCTTTAAAGCGGATGTCGACGCACAAGGCGGCGCCTACGCTACCGGCGTACTCGTGCTCATGACGTCGGCGGCAATCGCCGTGACGCTGGCGATGTATCGCAAGGGAAAAAACTGGAAAGTATACCTCGTTATTTCGATCGTCTTTGCCTATACAACCGGTCAGAACATTCACGAGCGACCCGAAGGAATTAAGATCGCATCATTCTTCATTCTGTCGATTGTGATTGCCTCATTGATCTCACGTGTGCTTCGCACAACGGAGCTGCGCGTTGATAAATTGGAACTCGATGATTTGGCCCGAGACTTTATTCGTGAAGCGGGACGCGGAACTATTCGAATCATCGCCAACCGTAAAGACCAGGGCGATCCTCAGGAGTATCAAACTAAAGAAAGAGAGAAGCGCGCGGACAATCACATACCGCAGGGCGAACCGATCCTGTTTTTCGAAGTTACGCCGGGTGATGCGTCAGAGTTTTCCGGGACGCTCAAAATCCACGGCGATCGGGTTGACGCCTACAAAATACTTCGTACTGAATCTCCGGCAGTACCAAACGCAATAGCTGCTTTTCTTCTTTACTTGAGAGACGAGACGGGTAAGTTGCCGCACGTCTATTTTGGCTGGAGCGAGGGGAATCCACTCTCATACCTGTTGAGATACATTGCATTCGGCGAAGGCGATACGGCACCGGTTACACACGAAGTCCTTCGTCAGGCTGAAAAAGATCCTGCGCGACGCCCGATCGTTCATGTTGGAGGTTGATTGGAATTGAGTCGACAAAAAAACAGATCGATCTCTATCAGATTGAGACTCGAGGTTTGTACGCGAGAATGTTTCAGAAGAAGTGATAGCGGTCAGTATTTCCGATCGAAGGAACAGCGTTAGGCTTGGGTAGCTTCGTTAGCCGGAGCTTTTCCTGCGAGGAAACATGAACGGCAATACACTGGTCGTCCCTGCGAGGGGTAAAAAGGAACTGTGGTTTGCTGACCACATTGTGCACAAAGAACTGAAACTTCGATCCGCTGCCGCACGCCAGAATTCTGAGCGGCGGCGATTGCTGCTAAGCGTTCATTTTTAGCTTGCTTGCACGGCTTGCAGCGTTTGGGTTCATTCTTTAATCCTTTGTCGTGAAAGAAGACTTGCTCTCCGGCAGTCCAGATAAAGTCTTCATTACAGTCAACACATTTGATTGATCTGTCTTGATACTTACTCTCGAGACTGGTTTCGAGTTCGTGGGCGGCTTCCGTCTGTGCCATGATGTACTCCCTGGGTCGTTGCTCGATCACATAATGCCGGTGGGTTAATAAACCTGCTCTTTAAAGTAGACAGGAAGCGCAATGTTTCCCGGTGAGGATCACTTGTAGGCATTTCTCACTGGGTTGCCATTGGGCAAAGTATAACTATGGCGAAACTGTGTCAAGATAAAACCTGCGATCCGGCACGCAAGAGAAAGCTGGACCATGCTGAGTAGCTCCGGACAAAAGTCGAAACGCATTTGAGGAATCATGAAGATACTGGTTATCGGTGGGGGTGGTCGCGAACACGCAATTGTTTGGGCGTTGAAAAAAACGGCGGAGCGCGCCGTCACGATCTATTGTGCTCCCGGGAATGCTGGAATAGCTCGAGTGGCCAAAACTGTTCCAATTCCTGTCTCGGATCACGCGGGTCTTATCTCGTTTGCTAAAACCGAGGGCATAGATCTTAGTTTTGTCGGACCTGAAGCACCTCTGGTTGCCGGCCTGGTGGATGAGTTTGAGTCCGCAGGTCTGTCGATTGTCGGTCCTGGGGCTCTCGCTGCGCGTTTAGAGGGAAGTAAAGTATTTGCCAAAGACTTCATGGCCCGGCATAACATTCCCACTGCCGGGTATCGCACTGCCACCTCGCCCGAAGAGGCAATTGAACATTTGCACAATCTCGAATTCGGTTCACCAGAATCTTCCGTCGTCGTAAAAGCTGACGGACTGGCTGCAGGTAAGGGTGTGGTTGTGGCGAAGAACCATGCAGAGGCCGAGGGCGCAATCACCGATCTCATGGTTGCACATGTAGCCGGAAGCAAAGCGGCGACTCGAATTGTTCTGGAAGAGACCTTGGACGGTTTGGAGGCTTCCTTATTGCTTTTTGCGGATGGCAAGAATTACATCCTGATGCCGGCCGCTCGTGACCATAAAAGGATTGGCGAGGGAGATACCGGACCCAATACAGGCGGGATGGGGAGCATAACCGATGCATCGATCTTAACTGACGAGCAAGTTCGTCGAGTCGTTACCGAGATTGTCGAGCCCACGCTTAGGGGAGCGAGCGATGAAGGTTTTCCATTCAAGGGAGTTCTCTTCATCGGCCTAATGCTAACCAATAGCGGCCCGAAAGTGCTTGAGTACAACGTACGCTTCGGGGATCCGGAAACACAGGCCATTCTTATTAGATTGAAGACTGATCTGCTGGCAATTTTTGAGGCTATCCGAGAGGGCACACTAGGTGAGTTGAAAGTTGAATGGACTGATGGAGCTTCCGCTTGTGTGGTCGCAGCAAATCGCGGTTATCCGGGAAAGTATGCGTCCGGAGCAGTGATTAGCGGGTGCGATGAAGTTGGAATCGACGGCGTCCAGGTTTTTCATTCGGGAACTTCGCTATCGGACACCGGGGAACTAATAGCTACGGGTGGTCGGGTTCTTGGCGTAACAGCCGCCTCAGGGTCACTCGCAACAGCCCTTGATGCTTGCTATTCGGCACTTGAGATTATTCACTGGTCAGGTATGCAGTTTCGGCGGGACATAGGAAAGTCAAAACCTGCATTTGGGACCGTGGGGTGATGCTGTGGAAGGCTTGGGGCTCTGCTGTTATACTTCCGGTTGTTGCGAATTTCTGAGTTTTGAAACTGCTTTGGCATATACGTCGTACATCAGGTCGGGGTTTTGAGAAGGGCATAGTTATCGCATCAAAGAGATCTGACATCTCGTGTCGGAGGATTAGCTGAAATGGGACTGTGGACGAGGATGAAACGCTCCGTGCGTGCCCTCTTTGGAGGGATTATCGAAAAGACCGAAGATCCTGAGCTCATACTCCAGCAAACCATCCGCGACATGCGAGACCGAGTGCCGGAGTTGAATAATTCGGTGGCGCAGGTAATGGCGACGGAAAAACTTCTGGCGAAGAATAAGGAACGCCTTGAAAGTCAGGTGGTCGACCTCGATTCGAAAATACGTGCCTCTGTCAAAATGGGCCGCGACGACATCGCCACCGCCTATATCGGTCAATTGCAACAAGCCCAGGTTGATCTTCAAAAGACAGGACAGCAACTGGAGCATGCAACCTCGGCATCGAAACAGGCACTAAAAGCGCGAGACAATTACGTGCTTCAAATGCAACGCCGAACCGCAGAGGCGATGCAGTTGATAAATCAGTCGAAGCAGGCCAAGCTGCAGGAGCAACTCGCACAGACGATGGAGTCGTTCCAACTTGGGGATGACGCATCAACCTTCAACGAGATGCGCGACAAGATTGATCGTCGCGCGGCTGCTGCTGAAGCAAAAATGCAATTGGGTTCTGCCTCTGTTGATACGCAAATGCAGGAAATTGAACGAGAGGCGATCGATATGCAACTTCAGGATAAGTTGCTTGCGTATAAACGTGACATGGGATTGTTAGGGCCGGCACCCGCAACCGCAACGCCACAGGCACTTCCTGAAGGCGAAACAGCAACTGGAGGAAACAACGGGACTGGGTGATTCCCGGCTCGTTTCCCAGGTATTCAGATAATTGCAATCGAGTCTCATAAAGTTTATGGCTGAGTTTCCCAAGTTTGATCTCAAGTATCTGAAAGAAGCGTTTAAAGAACCCATAAACTTTTGGGGTATGGCCGGGTTCGCCGTGGCCACTGCATATGTCCAGGATATTACGCCTCTCGTTTTGGCGTTGGGTGCCGAGACCCTTTATTTAGCGACCGTGCCAGCAAGTTCTATCTATCGTCGTTTGGTTGATCGTCGCGAAAAGCAACGCCTTCTGAAATTGCGGGAACAACAGCGCGAAGCGCTGATCAAGTTGTTCGATCCGCGTGAACGCGAAGCCGTTGAGTATCTTCGTTGGATGAAGAACCAGATCTATTCGAATTACAAAAAGTTCACCGGCACCAAGCAAATTCCTCACAACATCGAAAGCCTCGATCAACGTTGGGAGGATTTCGTTGATTTGTTGGACGTCTACCGGCGCCGCAAACATCATTTGCGTTCCATCAATCGGCAGGCTGTACAGAACCAACTCGTCCAGGCCGAACGCTCGGTCGCAGCCGCAAAAGACGATCGCGAGAGGCGAATTCAGCAAGCAAATGTCGAGATTCTTAAACGACGAGTTGCGGCCTTTAATGACATTGAAAGATCGGTAAAGCTAGTTGAAGGTCAACTGCAATCGATCGAGAATTTCTTTGGATTGGTGAATGATCAGGTTGTAACCCTACCTACGCCTGAACGAGTTTCTTCGCTCGATTTCGAGCAACTCAGTGACTCGATAGCGATGACCAAGCAAATGCTCGAAGAAACCTCCGATACGTTTGCGGCCCTTGATCACCACAATCGTGACATCGGCAACTACGAACTACTTCTGTCGCAAGGTGGATCTTCCAAATAGGTCTTTTTGGCCTTTGGCTTTTGGTCTTTGGCCTTATGACCTTCCAAGTTCAAGCCAAAGACCCAAGAGCGATTCGAGACCCAGACCAAAGCCCTGCAAACTGTTATTTCCCACGTCTTCAGCAATTTACTTCTTAACGTTACGGCTCAGCTAACACACTCTATAGCATTGAAAAAAAAGATAGCCACAACATATTGACACTTCGCAGTCAAAGGAGTATATTCCGCTCCGCTTGAGACGAGGCGTTGACTTGGAGTAGCGGCAGGCCCCCTTTGCCCCTTCCGGTCCGGTTTTTTGCCTTGAATAGAGCCAACCGGGGTTTCCGCCAAACATCTTAGTTACTGGCATGCGCGAGCTAATCGCGTTGCCGAACCGTTTTTAAAAACCCGATTTACCCTCGCACGGTCTCCCGCGAGAAAGGCTAACGACATGAGCGCAGCTTTCGGCAAAAAGACCCCAAGCCCAGCTAACTCTGCAACCACCCCGACACGTCGAAAATCGCAGCAGCTCGGACTTAATGCCAAAAAAGTAGTTAGTAAACGCTATTCCTTAAAAGACTCGAAAGGTCGTGCTATTGAGGAATGGGCGGATATTGTACGTCGTGTGGTCGGACACGTCTCGGCCGCCGAAACGGGTGAAAAAAGAGACAAGTTTTTTGCTGCAATGAGCGAGGTGATGCTCGAGCGCGAGTTCATTCCGAATACGCCGTGCCTTGTGAATGCGGGCAAAGCGAATGGCCAGTTAGCAGCTTGTTTCGTGCTCGAAGTGCCTGACTCTCTGCAGGGAATTATGGAGCATGCCAAAGCTGCTGCAACGATTCATCAGACGGGCGGCGGCACCGGCATGACCTATGAATTTTTGAGACCCTCGGGCGCCATGGTCAGTTCTGCAACTGGAGTTGCTTCGGGGCCCGTGTCTTTTATGAATATCGTGAATCAGGTCACTGATGTCGTGAAACAAGGTGGTGTTCGTCGTGGCGCGAACATGGGAATGATGCGTGTCACGCATCCTGATGTGCTTCGCTTTATTCATGCTAAGAATGACCAGCACTCACTGACGAATTTCAATATCTCGGTGAATGTAACCGACAAGTTTCTGAAAGCTGTCGACAACAACGAATGGTTTCAGCTCGAGTTCAACGGCGAGTCATGGACCGAGTCTATTTACGATCCGGTCCGCGACGGTGATTATGTCATCTACCGCAGACAGGATGGTTCGACGGTGACTTTTTGTGACCGGCAAGCTTTCTTGAATGCTGACTTGTCGAACTGCACGGTCGAAGAACCACCGCGTCCGGGAATGATCTTCGCTCCTGATATCTGGAATCGCATCGTAGCCAGCGCGCACAAGTATGCTGAGCCGGGAATCGCGTTCATCGATGAAGTAAATCGTCACAATCACATGATGAAGTCGATGGGGCCCATCTACTCATGCAATCCGTGCGGCGAGCAGTTTCTCCACTTCTCAAACTCCTGCAATCTGGGCTCGATAGACCTGGCGAAGTTTTACGATCCCGAGAAGCGAATTGATTGGGATCGTCTGCGCGAAGTTACCCATCTCTGCACACGTTTTCTCGACAACGTGATCGATACCTGTGCGTGGCCATTGCCCGAAATCAATGATGTCGTGCATCGCACTCGACCAGTTGGCCTCGGCATAATGGGCTTCGCGGATCTTTGTTTGAATCTGAAGATCACCTATGGTTCGCCTGCTTCGATCGACTTGATGGATGAAGTGATGGGCTTTGTCCGCCGTGAAGCGTGGATGGAGAGCAACCGGCTTGGAGCAGAGAAGGGGGCTTTCCCCGAGTTTGAACCAAACCGTGAAGACTACACAGACTTTCTCTACAACCAGATCGGAATTCCAAAAGATATTCCCCTCACGCCGCGTAACTATGAAGTAACCACAATCGCTCCGACCGGAACTATCTCGCTGGTGGCCGAAACTTCGTCGGGCATCGAGCCCAATTTTTCCTGGGCCTATGTTCGCAAAGACACACTGGGAACCCGCACTTACGTTCACACTCTTGCCGCGCAGGCGTTGGGACTCAACGTGGATCAGTGTGATCAGGAATCGATAGATGCGGCTGCAACTTACGTCGTGGAACATGAGAGTGAGTTGCCGTTGCATTTTATCTCGGCGATGAACATAAGCGCTGAGCAGCACGTTCATGTGCTCGCGGCTGCTCAGCGCAACGTCGATAACAGTGTGTCGAAGACTTGCAACGGAGCGGTCAACGATACAGTGGAATCAGTCGATGCGCTTTACCGACTTGGTCGCCAACTTGGTTGCAAGGCAGTGAGTTATTATCGCGATGGATCGCGCGAAAACCAGGTATTGACGTCGATGAAGGCTGAAGAACCCAAAGGCGAGATTGCCTGTAATCCGGAAGCCGTAATCGAGCCAATTGACGAACCTGTGGATAAAGCTGAAGCAGTTGCAGCAGATGATACTTCGAAACGGCAGGAAGCGATTGCGCGTGAACACTCTGAAGTTATTGCCGCGCCAACCGTGACTGCGATTCGAATTGAGCGTCCACGCGAATTAAAAGGCGCGACCTGGCAGATTCCCTTTGATGGTCAGAATCTTTACGTCACAGTCAATCATGACGGCAAGATGATTCAGGAAGTGTTTGCGACTGGTCCGATCAGCGGTGGCGTGGGTCTGCTTGCCTCGAAGATGTTGCGGGGTGGTTTTGACGCCGCTGAAGTTGCTTATAGTTTGAACAAGGTCACGGGTACACATGCCGTCTGGTTCAACGAGCGTTTATTGACTTCACCGGAACAAGCGGTTGCCGAGTGCATCATGATCACTAATCGACGCGTTCAGGATCTGCCGGACTCCGCACGCGCGGTTGGTAAACAACACGCCGCCAAAAGCAGTGCTTCGCCAGTCACAGGTGCGATCATGTCAAACATGATTGGCATCTGCCCTGAGTGTCACGGCCAGCTCGAACATGCCAGTGGATGTGATTTTTGTCGGGACTGCGGATTCAGCAAGTGTAAGTGAATTCCCCCTGAAGGGCTGCCTTGACTGGCCGTCGCGCAAAGTCGCAGCGGCCTTTCTTTCTCCAGGCATCCGGCCTCCGGCAAATTACCACCCTTGCGATTTTCGCATCTCCAAAGAAGAATCCTGCGCTCTCATCCAATTGGCTATGTTTTCCTGCGCTAGCTGCTTGACTTGATCGTCGGAGTCCTCAGTTTTCTTCAAACTCAAAACAAATGTCCCAGGGAACGCCCGTTGCTGAACTTATTCGAGGTTCACTAACCAAGGAGTCTACAAAGTTTTGATCAAAAAACATTTCACCATTGTGCTTGCGTTATGGATTGGAGCTGCAAGTTTCGTGCTTCCGGCGGTGGCGACTGCTCAATCCAACACAGCTACCGAGAAAACCCGAGTTAAAGTTCAAACACTTTCTGCAAGTCCTAATCAGCAGGTTGAGGTGAAGTTTCGAGATGGAACCAAACTGAAAGGTCAAATCACCAAAGTTGAGCCAGTGTCGTTTACGTTAACAGACGAGAAGACGGGCACGTCACAGACCATCGCTTATTCCGAAGTCGATAGTATTAGTAAGTCGGGAGGCGTTTCGACGAAAACGTGGTTGATTCTCGGCGGCGTCGCAGCGGGGGCAGTCACAACCTGGCTAATCGTGAAGCCTGCAGTTTGCGATGGCGGCGCATCGTCAAGAGGGATTTGCTAAGAGTGAATGTCCGACAAGCTAAAGCATATCGGACATTACTGCTAGAATGCCTCGGTTCTGCAACATCTCAACCGAGGCATTCCCGTGAAACACCTATCTACGATCCTTCTTCTTGTAGTCTGTCTCAGTCTACTTTCATTACAACACGCAAATGCTCAACGACCGGATCCTCCAATCGGCAAAGGAACAGTTGTCATCAAGGCAGCCCGTTTGATTGATGGAACAGGCGGTCCGGCTATCACAAACGCGGTTCTAGTCGTAACTGACAACAACATTGTTTCTGTTGGCCCAGCGAACTCAGTAACCGTTCCCACAAATGCGAAAGTGATTGACCTTGGAGATGTCACATTGCTCCCGGGCTTTATCGACGCACACACACATCTTGTTGGTCGTGTCCTTGGAGATCCGGAAAGTGACATGGCTCCGGCAAGAGACTTCGAATCGTTCGCTGCGATCCTGAGTGTGCAGAATGCGCGCGCAACTTTAATGGCGGGCTTCACGAGTGTGCGCAACGTCGGTGCCTCAGGTCGCTTCGACGATATGGCTTTGCGCAAGGCCATCAATGAAGGATGGACGCCCGGTCCGCGCATGGAAACGGCTGGTCACGCTCTCGGCATTCGTGGTGGGCACTGCGACAGCAACGGCTTTCGTCCGGGACTGATGGACAAGGGAATTGAAGAGGGCATTGCTGACGGTGTAGAGCAGATTCGAGCTGCCGTCCGTTATCAGATCAAATACGGTGCTGACGTCATCAAGACTTGTGCGACCGGCGGGGTGCTCTCTGAAGGAGATGCAGTCGGCGCGACGCAATATAGTTTTGAAGAGTTGAAGGCGCTTGTCGAAGAGGCAAACAAGCTGGACCGCAAAGTTGCTGCTCACGCTCACGGAACAGAGGGTATAAAGCTGGCAGTGCGTGCTGGAGTTACTTCAATTGAGCACGGGTCGTTTCTCGATGAAGAAGGTGTTCGGTTGATGAAAGAGCAGGGGACATTCCTGGTGCCGACATTGTCGGCGGCGGAAACGGTTGAACGCGCGGCAAAGAACGGCGTGCTCAAAGGACTCCGAGCTGAGAAGGCTCTTGCAGCAGCTGCTGCGATACGTAGATCAATAAAGATGGCAGTCGCAAACAAAGTGCAAATCGCGCTTGGTACGGATGCGGGCGTCGTTCCGCATGGAGCGAATGCGCATGAATTTGTGTTGATGGTCGAATGGGGCGGCATGTCGAATATGGATGCGATTGTTGCCGGCACAATGAACGGTGCGAAACTGCTGGGCTGGGACAAGCACGTCGGTTCGCTTCAACCAGGGAAGTGGGCGGACCTCGTCGCCGTATCGGGCGATCCGCTAGCTGATATTCACGCAATGCAGAATGTGGTGTTCGTAATGAAGAATGGTGTGATTTATAAGCAGTAGATCCGGCGAGTGGTCGAGGGGGCGAGTCGGAGAGTGGGCGAGTGGGCGAGCGAGCAAGTGGACCCACTTCTCGCCCCGTCACCCACTCGCCCTACTCACCCACTCACCCACTCACCCACTCTCCGACTCTCCTTTCCCTCCTGACCCAAATCCCGACAAAACTTCGCGTTAGCAAATGGAGCAATTGACAAGCTGACGCGAAGGAGCCGCAATGAAGATCAAGGCAAAGTATGTGGTCTTTACAGTAATTGCTTTAGCGAGTGCGTACGTGATGTATCACAACGAACGCTTTCTCGTAGATTCATCCAATCCCGCCTGGCAGCATTATGAGCCATTCAAGTGGTGGTTACTCCCACACGGAATCTTCGGAGCCATCGTCCTTCTTTTTGCACCGCTACAATTCTCGGATCGACTGCGACAACGATTTACCAAAACGCACAGAGTTATGGGACGACTCTATGTTCTCGGCGCAATGGGTCTCGCGCCGCTCGGAGCATACATCCAGTATTACCAGGAGCGCATGGGCGCACCGCGTTCTTTTACCGTTCTCGGGGTTGTCGATGCGACAATGTTGATGGGGGCCACTTCACTCGCATTCCTGTTCGCATTCAGGCGCAAGATCGCATTACATCGTCAGTGGGCTACGCGTAGCTACGCTATTGCGCTAGTCTTCATTGGTGCACGATTCGTTTTGGGAGTTACCGGCTGGGAAAGACTTGGAGTAGAGATCGTGCAAGCGATGATCTGGTCGTGCCTGGCGCTGTCGGTCTTGCTTGCTGACGTTTCAATTCATTGGAAGGAGATACGTTCTATCTTCTCAAAATCTGTGAAGACGAGTGCGCCGGATCATGTTCATGAAGCTTCACGCATGAAGCGAGCAGCGTAACGATCAAATACCCGCTTTGAACGTCGCGATTCTAGCCAGGTTGTACTGACTGCTTACAAATCGGAGAACGCTATGAAGACTATGAAATTTTTAAGTCCGGTGTTGCTGCTCTCAGTAACCACTCCAGTCGCCCTTCAGGCCCAAAGAGATCCCTGCAAGGAGGGCGACACTACATTCGAAATGAAGCAGTGCTCAGCAAAGAAGTACAAGCAAGCCGATGACGAGCTAAACAAGGTCTATCAACAACTAATGTCCAAATTGGATGACGAAGGTTACAAGACAACTTTGAAGAATGCACAAGTGGCATGGCTGAAGTATCGCGATAGCAATTGCGACTTTGAAAGTTATTTGAATCGCGGAGGGTCGATCTATTCCGTTATCGTAACTGAGTGTAAGACGTCAATGACTGCATCGCGCACGCGAGAAATGAAGGAACAGATCAAGCGCTTGGCTGATCTATGACGAGGTCTATTCCCGACTGAGCAAATCGATACGCAGCGCTTGTTGCAACTTCGTCTTCCTCATGATCCGCTGACCACTGCGCATGCCTCAGTAACAGAGCCAGCTCAACTGCACGACCCACAGTAATTGCGAACCGACGCGCTCCTCCTTCAAGATTATTTGCTTCCAACAGCCAACGTGAGGCATGTTCCAAAGCTGACACCGCAGTTCGTCCGGCATTAATCAACCGAGGATTGCGAATCGATTCGAGCCATTTTCTGACGCTGGAAAGCAACACCTCAAATCCATCTTCGCTGGTTGAGTGAATGCCCAGCGCTCGCAGCGTATCGAGTGCCAGCACATTCGTTGTGCCTTCCCAGATGGGCAGCACCTGACTATCTCTCAAGAGAACCGGCAAACCTGTGTCCTCTATATAACCTGCCCCACCAAACGATTCGAGCACTTCACTGGCAACCGCGACAGCTTGCTTTCCAGTGGTTAATTTCATTATCGGGGTAAGGACGCGCAACAACCGAGCATCATCTTCACTGATCTCCGCTGCTTCGCTTAGTCCGTTGAGCTCGGCGACAAAGAACGCCAAATGAAATGCTGCTTCCGTTTCAGCTTGTAAGCCCATTAATGTGTCCATATGCAATGGCTTTTCAGAAAGTGGTGCACCAAAGGCGACTCGTTTCTTTGCGTAGTCGAAGGCGAGCGCTAGTCCGCGACGCATCAGGGCGACCGAGCTGATGCCATTCCACAAACGGGTTATGTTCAGGAGCGGAGTGATGTTTCGTACGCCATCCGTAGTTCCATGCACCAGACGCGCGGGCGTTCCATTCAGCAGCAGCTCGGCCGTTGGAACTTTACGTGTGCCCAGTTTGTCTTTGAGTCGGTTGATTTCAATATTTTGCAAACGCCCATGCTCATCTCTTGTCTCTACATAGAAGAGTGCAAGACCTCGTCCGCCGCTCGGATTTCCTTCGGGCCGCGCAAGCGTCAGAGCGATTTGCGCCGAAACGGCTGACGTGAACCACTTTCTGCCAAACAAGTAGAAGGTATCCTCCTGGCTCTCGTCCTTTCTGGCGATGGTTTCTGACAGACCGACATCGGAACCGCCAGTGAGTTCTGTCATCCATTGTCCTGCGGTCCAAAAGTTACTCGGATCGCGGGTTATCAGATGGGGTACCGCACGATCGATCAGCCACTGATTGCGCGATGAAATTAAAGTGCGTGCGGCACCATCGGTCATTGCTAACGGGCAACTGTAGATGTCAGTTGAAGGCGTGAAGAGATATGCCAGTGCGCATTGATGGACACGAGATAAACTCCCATGTTTCTGTTCGTATGCTGCAGCGACAACACCATGATGTGCCGCAATACGCTCAGCCTTTTGCCACAGCGCTGTTAGTTCGATCTTGTCGATGCGATTTCCCCAGGCATCCCACTGAATCAGTGTGGGCTCGTTCAATCTGTCGTCCAACTGCATTTGGTAAAGCTCGGAGCCGGCAAGTCGACCCATCTCAATGAGTGACGGTTCGATTTCACGCAGGACATCTTTCGGGCACGCGCGTGACAAATACGAACGAAGCATTCGATCGTCGTGGTATTGGTTACCGATTGTTGGAGGCGCTTGTTGGAACATCGCGAGGAGAGATTACGCGATTCTTAAAGGACGCTCCAGAGGGTCCGATGCTTTATAGGCTCTTGAAAAAAAGCCCCACGGTCCTGGGTGCGCAGGCGTCCTCGCCTGCCCGTGTCCCGCCTAACCAGCAACCATTGACTGAGTTGGTTGCTTTGGACGCGGGCAGGCGAGGACGCCTGCGCTCCCAGGACCGTGGGGCCTTTTTGCAAGCGCCTCTTTAGCTTGTGGTGTCGTTAGAAAGCGAGATTGTTGGACTTCACCAAGCCAGACTTTTTCAATCCATTCAAGACCTCTGACACCAGCACGCTCGTGCGAGGGCATTAGGAGCGAGACTATCCCGCGGCGCGTCAGTGTTCCCAATATGGTAATCGCTTGTGATGATTGTAAAGTTCAATCTCGAACTCGCGAGTCAGCGGTTGTTGTGGATCTCCCAAGCGTGTCAACATCCTTCCGACCTCTCAACATCCTTTTGCTTCGTTTAAAGACACGAACACCAGCGAAATGAACTGAGCGTGATTTTCAATGACCTCATTTAGGAAGATGGAAACCGCAAGAAATGCGTTGCCTGTGATCTGAGATTCACCGGGAGTTCGTGTCTACGCTTGCGTCAATGCACTGCGGTGACGTACAACCCACACGTGGCTGAACTATCCCCCGGAGCTACTATTTCCCACTATCGCATCGTCTCTAAGATTGGTGCGGGCGGAATGGGTCAGGTCTATCAAGCCCAGGACATCGAGCTTGGACGTCCAGTCGCATTAAAATTTCTCTCGGGCGAAATCTCTTCGCACCAAAACAGATTGAGTCGTTTCATTCAGGAAGCGAAGGCCGCGTCGGCCCTCAATCATCCGAACATCCTTACTGTTTACGAAATTGGTCGCACGGAGGACATTACCTTCATTGCGACTGAATTCGTCGAAGGCGTGACGTTGCGACAGCACATGCGACTGCAGCGATTAAAGTTGCTAGAGGTTCTCGACATCTCGATACAAATTGCCTCTGCACTAGTCGCTGCACATAGTGCTGGCATTGTTCACCGCGACATCAAACCAGAGAACATCATGGTGCGAAGTGATGGCATCGTGAAGCTGCTCGATTTTGGACTGGCGAAACTCACCGAAAGGCAAGAATTATCAGCTGAACCAGACGCAACAACTCTTGCGCTCGTGAATACTGAACCCGGTTCAATATTAGGAACGGTCACTTACATGTCTCCGGAACAGGCCGCTGGACGTGAAGTAGATGCGCGGGCTGACATTTGGAGTCTCGGCGTCGTGCTCTATGAAATGATCACTGCGCACACTCCATTCCAGGGTGCATCGAAGAGTCACATCATCGTCGCGATTACAGATCATGAGCCGCCGCCTCTCAACCAGTTCACAGCTGACGTGCCCGAACCGCTCGAATGGATCATCACAGAGGCACTTACAAAGGACCGCGACGAACGCTGTCAAACTGCGAAAGAAATGCTTGGCAAGTTGCGGCGGTTGAAGCAACGGATCGAAGCGGGGACTCTGCCAACATCTCCGTCAGATCTCAATCGTTCTGTTGCACCAACCCCATCGATTACGCTGGCAACAGACTCAAATCTGATGTCGGTACCATCCAAACAGGCGACGGTGGATGAAAACCTGAGATCGACAGCGCAGTCTGCAGAGCAACGCAGAACAGAAGCGATCTCTGGTTCTGGCGTTGTTAACAAGCCTGGACTTCGATACGTGCTACCGGTGCTGCTGGGGTTAGTCCTTCTTACTGCAGTCAGTGTCGGCCTCTACAAGTTGCTCACTCAGCCGAAGCAGTTAAGCCCAGCCAAATTGTCGGCGCTAACTACGGGCGGCAAAATCAGTGGAGAAGATATTAATGGCCAGGTAACGATTTCCCCCGACGGCAGGTACGTTGTCTTTGGTGCAAACGACGCCAGGCAGCAGGCAAGTCTGTGGATTCGTCAGGTATCGACCAATAGTCTCGTGCGCCTGGTTCCACCAGAGAGCGGTGGCTTTGTCGGTACGACGTTCTCGCCTGACGGCGAACACATTTATTACGTGACGCTCTTCGCGAAAAACAATTTCGTACCGGCTCTGTTTCGGATCCCTGTCCTTGGTGGTAGCCCAACAAAGGTTCTCGACCGTGTGTTTAGTCCCATCGGATTCTCGATGGATGGAAAGCAATTCGCGTTTGTCCGCAAGAACCCGGACTCCATAGAGTTAATCATCGCCAATACCGATGGCAGCGGTCAGCCACGTGCGATTGCTACACAAAAACAACCGAATGGGCTTTCTACTTCGGGGCCATCCTGGTCTCCTGATGGAAAACGAATTGCTTGCGGGATGACCAACGGCGATATTTCAACGGTGGTCGAGGTCCCTGTTGAAGGTGGTGAGGCGAAACAGATCGGTTCAGAGAAGTGGGCCAACGTTGGTCGAGTTCTTTGGCTCGCGGATGGCACGGGCTTAATCGTGACGGCCCAGCCGGAGTTTTCCTCCATCGGCACTCAGGTCTGGTTCCTTCCGTATCCAGGCGGCCCTGCACGACGCATAACAAACGATTTGAATGGTTACGGAGACATCAGTCTGGGTTTGACGTCGGATTCCAAAACGATTGCAACTATCCAACAGATTAACGTGAGTGGCATTTGGGTTACCGGTCTAAATGAGGATGAGAGTCGCGCACAGCAAATTCTCAAAACTAGTCTGCCCGAGAAAGTCGCATGGACCGCTGACGGGAAGCTCGTCTATGCGAGTCGAACTGGTGAGAGTTGGGACATCTGGCTTTCAGAGCGCGATGGTTCTCAAAGCAAACAGCTGACTGCTGATGCCTTTATCGATCTGCAACCAACTGTTTCGGTCGATGGTCGATATATTGTTTTCCAGTCAAATCGTTCGGGCGCTCGGAACCTCTGGCGTATGGATGTCGATGGCACCAACTTGAAGCAACTTACAGATGGCAAGTACGTGGATGAATCTCCCGTGGTTTCTTCGGATGGACGTTTTGTAATTTTCACGTCAGACCGCTCAGGGACTCCAACCATTTGGAAAGCAGGAATCGACGGTGGCTCGCCAGTACAGTTGACTAATCATCCCTCGCAGTTTCCGATGGTTTCACCTGATGGCAAGTTCATCGCCTATTTCTATACTGACGAACGGGCAAACAACCGACCGAAGATCTCGATCCTTCCTTTTGAAGGCGGCGAGGTAACGAAGACGATTGAGCTTCCAACATCTGTTCAGCCTATTCAGTTTTCATGGATGCATGACGGACACTCGATCGCCTACGCCGATAATGCATCAGGATTTTTTAATATCTGGAGTCAGCCTATTGACGGCGGCGCGCCAAAGCAGTTAACTAATTTCAAATCTGAATTCATAAGCAGTTTCGCAATCGCCCGTGATGGGAAAATTGCCGCGTATCGCTGGTCGGCAACGAGAGACATCGTACTGATCAAAGACTTTCGGTAAGAAATGTCCCCGGCGGCTTGCCGCGTTCCTTGTCGGAAAGCCGTTGGCTTTCCGTTCAAAGTTTATTCTCTCAAGGCTCGGCCCTCGCGGCGGAGCCGCAATCATAAACTCTGGTCACGGCGGAAAGGCAAACTCTTTCCGTAACGAGTGCGGCAAAGCCGCAGGCATATCATCAAAGGAGATCTCCCAATGAGTTTGAAAGAATGGACCATCATGATCTACATGGCCGGCGACAACAATCTCGCCGTTGACATGGCGTATGCCCTCGAACAGATCAAAGGAGTAGCTGAAGTCGGTGCCGAGAGTCCCAATCTCTTCGTCTATTACGACGGCAACTCGCCTTCAATCCCAACGCTCTACTGCGACTTCTCAGAACCAGGCAAAGCTATTTACGTTCGTTCGTACAAGGTGCCCGACAAGCTGTATCCGGTTTCAAACGCAAAAGAGAATGAGAATGCTGCTGATCTGCGATCCATTGTGAACTTCGTTGACTGGTGTGTGAACAGGGTGCAGGTCGAACACAAAGGCGAGATTTCGTACGGGCGGCGTGCGGAAAAGTACGCGTTAATATTTTCGGGTCACTCGCTTGGCTTTCAAGATATTGGTTTGTTTAAAGACGAGACTTCAGGCAAATCAATGACGATGAAAGATATTTACGCGGTGCTTGAGCGACTAACTATGTGTCGGGAGGAGTTAGATAAAAAGGCTGACGATAATAAGTGGGAAGGCGATCTGCGAGAGCTTTCCACGAAACTATTGCTTGGGCAACCACTCGATATCCTTGGTTTCGACAGTTGTGTGATGGGCATGCTCGAAGTCGGCTATCAATTCAGCAATATGACTAAGACCATGATCGCTTCTGAAGGAAGCGTCCCGAGCGCTGGTTGGACCTACGCAAAGTTACTCGGTTGTTTAGCCAGAGAACAGAATCGCAACTTAGATACGCCAAGTGTAGCCGAGCTCTTCGTGAAGCAATTTATCCGTACCCAGGATGCCTACACGGTCGGCGGCGTTTCAGTTGATATGGCAGCCTGGGATCTGTGCAACTTCGAATATTTAGCAGGCGCATTCGACGAACTGGCGGAAGTTTTGATTAAGTGCTTTAAAGATCCGGCAAGTCGAATCTACCGGCAGATGGAACGAGTAATTCTTCATGTTCACTGGAAATGTCAGACATACATGTACGATCAAAATGTCGACCTTGGAGATTTTTGCGAACTACTCGATCGAGAGTGCGGGTCGATTGCCGAAGAGATTGGTGGAAACGACGTTAAGATCTTGCAAGAGATCCAACAGGCCTGCCGCCAGGTGGGAGAGGAATTACGACGATCCGTGATCCTGAGCGGCTTTAGTGGAGGCAGTTATCAGTACTCCAACGGCGTTTCCGTGTTTTTCCCATGGTCGCGCGAAGGCTACGAAGTATCGCGTAAGAATTACAAGAGCCTGTGGTTTTCGAAACTGGCAACAAAGAAACGTTTGTCCTGGACTGCTTTCCTTGAGAAATATCTCTATGAAGTGAGTGTGCGAAGACTTGAACTTCCAGACGAAGACGTACCAGTGGGCTCCCGGTATCGGTACTATTCAGGCGTGAAATTTCACGAGGACTTGGATTCGATAATGTCGGGCAACGGCAACTCCGCTACAAAGATCGCGGGCCAGGAAGGTTCAAAGATCGCGGGCCAGGAAGGTTCAAAGATCGCGGGCCAGGAAGGTTCAAAGATCGCGGGCCAGGAAGGTTCGAAGATCGCGGGCCAGGAAGGTTCGAAGATCGCGGGCCAGGAAGGTTCGAAGATCGCGGGACAGGAAGGTTCGAAGATCGCGGGACAAGAAGGTTCAAAGATCGCAGGCCAAGAAGG